>ERZ808037.840-NODE-840-length-24397-cov-4.352878_pt1 | contig 24397 bp, 22 predicted proteins | sample MGYA00380190_ERZ808037 | MGnify/ENA primary metagenome ERZ808037 (study PRJEB31490, sample SAMN06133399) | mouse gut metagenome | isolation source: J9 | host: mice | place: China: Chengdu | collected 2015-05 ... | reverse complement strand
AAGGATATCTTCTCCCGCTTGATAAATTTCTGCAGATAAGCAACCTTATCTTTACAATTCTGTACGAGATAATCTGCTTTCATTTCAGTTAATCGCCTTGTTGTAGCAGCGCACTCTCTGCCGGTCAATATCATATATTTGATCCCAACAGCATGAGCTGCAAAGAAACCAGCGGCATCCCTAGTGCAGAACTTCTTTAATTCATTTCCCGTTTCATCATAATAAATACCCGCATCCGTTAATGTACCGTCTACATCAACTACCAAATACTTTATATTTGCATAATCCTTATGATCCATATACGTACCTTCACAATTTACTTCTCATAGATTGATTCTGTCAAAAAACGAATGGATATCTTCTTCTTCAGTTCTGTAACATATTTCTTGATTCTGATATTCTCTTCCTGCCCCTTTGTATGGCGGCTCGCCATATAATTATGCACATAATTGCCCCCCTCCGCTTTGTAACCGTCAAATCCAGCCAGCACAACCTCCCTCACTTCCAGACGGATCAACAACTTCATCAGCATGATCACACAATTATCGCAGCTCCCCAATTCATCGAAGCTCAGGTCTGCATAGTTTAAAATATTGTCTTCTCCCTCACAGACATCCAAAAGATTGGAAGTGATCAGTACCGGCACATCACTCTTTCTGTCGCGTAGCACCTCATAGCGCATGGCATTGGAACAAAAAATATAGTCTTTGTCATATTCCTCCGGAGAAAAATTCGCCGTGAACACTACCGGATGATTCTCTTCAATATATTCTTTGACCCTGGCTTTTTCACTTACAATAGAATGACCAGGAGCAATAACGATTATCTCCCTGCCTGAAATCTCTTCCTTAAGTCTTTCTAAGAGTTCCCTGTCTTCTATCTCATGATTTTGAAACCTGGAATACAATTCTTCGACATATGCCTCATCGTAGGCTGTCTTCTTATGCTCCTCTATGCCTGCCAGAATCTGATTTATCTGCTTTGCCCGCAGGCGTCCTTTTCCGAGCAGGAATTCCGCATAATTTCTGTGCAGGTTAAACTTAGCTGACAATGCATAAGCCGTATTGTATCCCCATGGTTCCATACTTTTTAACCTGGCAATATGATCATCAATGCCGTCCAGCACTGGATTCACATTATAAGTACCTGTCTGTGTCCTGTTCATGTAATCCATGATCAGTTCCATACACAAATTCCCTGGTGAACGCCCCATTCCAAGCATAGACGCATCTATCACACAGTTACGACCGCTTGCCTTCATGGCAATAAATTCCTGCGCAAGCGAATATGAAAGTGCAAGATTCTCATGAAGGTGCAGACCGATCACAATCGACCTGTCCAGATTGTGTTCCGTCAGAGAATATATCCGCTGCAAATCATCCTTCATCATAGATCCGAAAGTATCCACAATAGAAAATGCATAGGGTTTGATCTGATTTATCTTCTCCAGAAGCCTTAAGATCATCGCATCCGAATACCCCATAATATTAATCGGATTGGCAAACACTTTATATCCCCTGCCAATAGCTGTCTCAATATAGTCTAGCCCTTCTTCTACATCGTAATCATGGAAGGTAATACGAAGTGCATCCACTGTACTGCCGTCGTACTCCTCCAGCTGACGAATGTCATACTTATTGTGAAGTGCCATTGCCGTAAACTTGGTATTACCTCTGTTCTCCGGCAGAATATGGCTAATCTGCTCACAATTATTGAATACTGCCTTATTTCTATCATACTCACAATTCCGCAGAAAACCCACTTCAATATAATCCACCTGGGACTCTACCAGTTTGGAAATAATGTCTTTGATAGTATGATACCCAAACTTCCAGCCATTGATATAACCGCCATCCCGCAGAGTACAGTCCAGTAATTCAATCTTTCCCATCTACTGCCATGTCCTTTCCGATCCACAATGTATCACAATTTAAACTCATTTAGACATTCAATAACATATTCTACTTCCTCATCCGCCAACCCCGGATACAATGGCAGACTCACTTCCTGTGCACAGATTTTCTCTGTCACTGGATATGACCCTGACAGGCTGCTACACTCCTGATAGGCTCCCTGCATATAAATTGGTGTCGGATAATGGATATTCGTCCCAATTCCCCGTTCCGCCAGATAAGGGACCAGTATATCACGCCTTTTACACATAACCGGGAAAATATGAAATACGTGACTGGCTTCACCATTCCATTCAGGGAGCCTGATATTTTGATTTTTAATCTGATTACAATATTTTGCTGCAATTCGTCTTCTCTGCTCATTCCAGCTATCGAGAAAAGGCAGTTTTTTACTCAAAAACCCCGCCTGTATTTCATCAAGCCGAGAATTACATCCTTTATAAAGATGCACATACTTTTCTCTGGAACCATAATTGGACAACGCCCTGACTCTTTCTGCCACTGCCGCATCATTTGTCACTACAGCCCCACCATCCCCGAGTGCCCCCAGATTTTTACCGGGATAAAAGCTGAATGCAGCAGCATCACTCAAAGTGCCTGCTTTTTTATCTTTATATATCGCTCCATGACTCTGCGCCGCATCCTCGATCAGACGAAAGCCATACTTGCGCTGTAGCGCCCACAGGGCCTCCATATTCACTATCTGTCCATACAAATGGACTGCTATAACCGCTTTCGTCCTGGATGTAATTTTTTCTTCTACTTTCTTCAGATCAAGATTGTAGGTATGCGGATCCGCATCCACAAATACAGGGCTTGCCCCCACATAAGTAACTGCCAGTACAGTAGCAATAAATGTATTCGCCGGAACAATAACTTCATCACCTGCTCCGATATCCATTGCCTGCAGAATTAATCTGATCGCATCCAGACCATTGCCCACACCAATACAATTTGCCACACCACAATAAGCAGCAAATTCCCGTTCAAACCGGCCGCACCATTCTCCGTGAATAAACCATTGGCGCTCCATAATATCTCTGTACACCCGGTCCAGCTCTTCTTTGATTGACTCATGAGTCTTTCCCAAATCCAAATAAGCTATATTCATATTGCTGCCCGTATCCTCTCTTACACCGTCGGTTTCGGATCCTTCAACGCATACAACGCTTTCGCCATCTCATAATCATACACATCATCAATATCCGCTGCTTCTCTTTTGTTGATCAGCAGCCTGTAAGCCCTCGGCCCATAATTATAGTGCCATTCTCTGATTTTCTCTGTAGGAGCCAGATTGATACCGTTCGTAAAATGATACAGCATCGGTAATTGTTCGGAATTCTTATGAGCCAGTCCCATACTGAAGTTCAAAGGACCGTTTTCATCCATCAGATAAGTTTGATAAGGAGCACAGGTAATCAAGGAATCATACCCTTCTTCCTGCTTTTCAAAATAAGTCTTTATCGCTTTGTTATAAAGATACGGCTCCACACACGGAGATGTTGCACATGCCCACATTACATGATCGCCCTCCACAATATCACAGACATATTCAAGAAACATACCGAAAGGAACCGATTCATCCGCATACTGCGTTGGTCTCTTGATTGCTTTAATACCTGCCTCTTCTGCAATCTTTAACATTTCATCAGAATCAGAAGAACAGATAATGTCATGCAGCCCTTCCACCTGCTTTAACTGATCGATCTTATGGAGAAGCAGATTGGACTCCCCAAAGGGTAAAATATTCTTGTTCGGTAATCTTGTGCTGTTGCCTTTCACCGGTATTACTGCGGTAATTTTGTTGCTCATATTTTTTCCTCCTGTGAATTTCAATATTTTTTCTTTATATTATCTGCTTATTTTTTATTCTCGTATTCCGCGCTCTCTCTACTTTCCAATCACTTATTTTACACGTCTTTCAGTGCTTTTTCAATCCTTCCACAAATTTCCTGTATTTCCTTCGGACTGGTCAGTTCATGGCTGTGTTCCTGTTCAATCCGATACGCCTGCTGCCTGATTGTCCTCTGCTTTTCCAAAAAACCGCTCTTAAGTTTCTCCATACTCAGTAATTTTAGATAGGGCCGGTACAGAATATCACACTTTGACAACTTCTTCACCCACTTTGTGACCCCTGTATATACCGGCCTGCACTGCTCCAACTGCTCCCTGGTCAACTTATAATAATCGTTCTTAAGAACCTCTTCTGCCATATCCGCAAACTTAATATAACTCGGTTTCTCCCAGTCTACCAGATAAATCTCTTCTATACTCCCAACCGGTGTCGGGAAATCTTCCTGTACGGCATAGACTGATTGCTTAAAAGACTCAAAATCCCTTATTTTAGCGGAATCGCTGATCAACTTAAGTTCAAATCCCTCCGTAACCGGCAGCGGAAATAACAGCTGGCACATCTTCTTTGCAAAAAAGGCTTCTACCACAACGGAACTGTTACCCGTATACACTTTATCACAGGTCACGATCCACTGTTTAACAGACTCGCCTCCAATGATCTTAAAATTCGGGCACCGCTTCTCTACTTCCTGTGCGCAATAACTTGGATGTCCAGGATGGGGTCTGAAAATAAAAAATAAATTCTCATCATTCTTACAGACTGTTTCCATCCATTCCAGTACCTGGCTTTGAGAATCGCACATAAACTGATAATAATCTACCCAGTTATTCCCAAATCTGCTGCACATATCAGCAATATAGTTTTCATCCAGCTGATCGCCATAATAGGGTGAAGCAAAAAGAATCACCTGCTTCTCAATCGGGATCTGGTACTTTGTAAACAATTCTTCTCTGCTCAAATAATATTTCGAGAGAGGATACCGCAGGAAATCCATTCCGGCATGTCCAATCACCTTAAGCTTCCTGGGATCCATATGCGCAACCTGCAGCATTCTCTGCTCATTCTGCCTTCCCCAGGACACCCTGACCACATCCTGCCCGATCTCCTTATAATTTTTGAATGCATCCACACGGTCCTCATCTTTCGGATACACGATATTTTCCCACTGCATGTCGATTATCTTGTCAAATTTCACATAATCCTTTACCTGCCAGGCCAGCGCATGGTTATCATAACAAGCCATTACCAGAAGTACTTTCGTGTGAATAAATGGTTTAACTGCCAATGCATTCTCCGCATCCTCTATATAACGGATTTCCGTCCTGTACCCCCTCCTGTCCAGCTCATATTTAACCAGACAAAGGGTTTCCAACTCCCGCACTTTATGCTCATAAACAAATAGAAAATCCAGTTCCCTCATAACAGATACTATTTCCCTTCCATATCCACATAAATCCATTAACACGTACGCTTACTTTACCGCTGTTGCACAGTTTCCCATAATATATCTGTCGTTTACTCATAAATTCCCAGATCAAACAGATATGTATATTCATATCCCTCTGACAGCAAAAGCGCACCCACAGTAGCTGACACACATCCTGCACACAGACAGTGACATCTGGCAAGCAGCATCGTCGTGATCAAATATTCCATACCTGCCTGATAACCACCGTTTTCCTGTTCATATTCCTCTTTTCCAGTCGAGCCGCCCTGGTATATCATATAGTCTGTTTTATTTGTGATCAGTCTGTCACCGAATTGCTGTCGAAACACCTCATAAAACACTACATCTTCCGTGGCAAGAAATACCTTCGTACATCTCTGCTGCGTAAAAATCTCCTTCGCTTTGACCACCGCCTGCTGCGGCGTCGGCTGAATCGGATGGTTGCTGGGTTTTCCGTTAGTATAATCCGTGCCGCGGCATTTTACGCCAAGCACTTTATCCTCCTTGGCGAACAATCTGTTATATTCCTGGTCCACCAAACGGCTCGCCTCATCGCTCAGTGCGATATACTGTCTGACCCGTTCCCGCCAATATGTCAACTCTCCGCTCTCTCCAGTCAAAAACTTAATGTCAAGGTAGGGAAACATCGGCGGCACAGCGCCTGAACCTATGATCACATGCCTGCTCTTGTCAATATCCTTTAAGGAATATCCCATCGGCTGCTTAAAATAATACTCCCAGGCATTTTCCTTCCCTACTTTGTCCTCAGAGAGATAAATATTGAAATCATTCTGCATGTCAATGACCGGAATATATCCTTGTTTTACAGCGTCGTCAATTCTTTTCAAATTGGTGATAAACAGAGAAAACAGACCGCAATACAGATCTCTACGCCGAATCACATAGAAAATTTTATCCGGGTGATCCCTGCCAGGTCTTTTTGTATGTTCCGCCCAATATACTTCCTCTTTTCGTTTCCTGTTACCACGATACCATTTTAATATGGTGTTCCGCCACAAATATGACAGACACCTGTACACCAGATTCTTTTTCATGCCTTTTTCCATTTTTAAAACGCTTTCCAGCACAAGTCCAATTCTATAGAATCGCCTGTCATACCAACTCAGATATTTTCATTTTCTACGCAGATTACCTGTCGAAATCTGTGATTATTCCAAAGGATCACCACATTTGTTATATTAGAGTGCCCACAGATCAGATAATCACATTCACTCAAACACCATGCATCCCGCAAAACCTCCATCCCCATTCTGTATTTATGGTTTGCCCGCGGATTGGCTATAACCTGTTCGTGAATTCCTGTCTGTCGGGAATCTTTCTGTTCCTCAGAACGGAAGACATCATTGACGATCACCCGATATTTCCCGGCAAAATGATTCTGAAAAATTTCTACAGTCTTCTTTTCATCTGTGGCAAGAAAAACTGACCGTATCTCCGGATCCTGCTGCAACAATGCTTCCACTTCTCTGATATATCGTGCTGTCGCGGCAGGCATCGGATGTCCCAGATTGTTCTTCATATCCGTACCTCTGATGTGAACTCCAATCTTCTTCCCCTCCATCGGCATCCTGTCCTGCCAGTTGCGCCGGAAATCCTCTAAAATACTCTCTTTGATGCGTATATTATCATGGATGACCGGATAATAATAATCTATAGTCTGCCTGGAGGGAAAACGATAAGCAGCATCACAGTATTTATTGGCATATTTATGAAGCGGCTCTTCTCTGCCAAATACATACTTTCTACTCCGATATGCTTCTTCCAGGCCAGCCTTCCCAACATTTTCAAAGTAGTAGTTCCATGCATTTAATTCTCCGTCAACAGGCACATCCTCACTGTACAGTGTTTTAAAATTAAGCATGTCCACTACTGGAATATATCCCATTCTACGGGCAAATACCAAATGCCCCAGCACCCAGTAATAATTTGAAAAAAAACCTGCGCCAAGCTCCTGCCGACGTATGATATAATATTGAGAAGTGGCTCTTCTTAGGAGATAATATCCTTCCAGAGACAACAGTCTTTTGATCTTTTCCAACATATTTATCTATCTCCCACAATGGTTTTGATCAAGAAAAGCCATTGTTTCACAACCTTATCCGGCCGAAGCGTGTCCGCCTTCGCGAGCGCATTTGCCGACATCTTCCGCCTTAAATCACTATTCAATGCCAGCTCTTCCATGGCTTTCACCAGTTTGTCTCTCTCAAAAGCCGGCACAATCCTGCCCTCGACCCCGTCGGTGACCAGCGGCTGCATGGCAGGAATATCATATGCAATCACTGGAAGCCCCATCTCCAACGCTTCTGTAACAGTCATAGGAAATCCTTCCCAACGGGAAGTCATCATAAACACGGAACCTTTGAGAAGATTCTCCTTTACCTCATGAATATAACCTGTGATTTCGACTTTATCCTGTAGTTTTTTCTCTTCGATCAGCGCTTTCAGCTTCTCTTCCATACTTCCACCGCCGATGATCAACAGCCTCCAATCATTATTTTGCTTATAAAATTCAGCAAACGCCTCTATCAGATCATCATATCCCTTTTCTCTTTCAACTCTGCCACATGTCACGAAACATTTACCGGCTGCATCGGCTTTCTCCCTGCTGGCAAAACTCTTCGGATTAGATATGACTGCAGTTTGTAATCCAAGCTTCTCAGCATATTTATCTGCAATATCCTGATTTAAAACGACAATCTGCTCCAATTTGGAGGCACACATCTGGTAAACCTCCATCCTGTTCCTGTAGTAGCCTGTCTTTTGATCGAAATATCCCTCAAAAGAACTGTGTTCCCAGCCGATACATTTCGCACTGATCCTGTTTTTAATGTAACCAAGGAGAATTGTCTGCGCACCGGAAACCCCGATCAACAGATCAAAGTCTTCCTGTTTGATACGCCGGACCCACTGTTGTAAATGTTCTTCTGGATAAAATGTATGTTTCAGCAGATACTGCGACAGCCTGCCGGAAGTCATTCCTGTAAAATGATACAGCAGCTTGATACCGTGCTGAAAAAAAGATTCTCCGGCAGCATCCACCTCTTCTACACGAATCCGGTCGGACAGATAATAATCGTTACGCTTCCCTTTTTCTGCGCAGCGGCTTTCATAGGTATAAATAATGATGTCATGACAGGCGGACAATTCATTTGCTATCAGTGATACTACCCTCTCCTCTCCGCCACATGTAGACAATGAGCTGATGATAAACCCTATCTTAGCCATACAATCTATCCCTCAAACACATCAATAAAATTTCTCATACTTTCTTCTATAAAAAATTATACCACAAAATATCATTTTCCACCGAAATACTTTATAATTACCTCCAAAATCCTCTCCGACGCACGCCCATCCCCATACGGATTGACCGCTCTGGACATCCTCTGATATTGTTCCTGATCATCCAGCAGCGCCCTCGTCAGCCTGACAATATCATCTTTCCTCGTTCCAGCCATCAAAACGGTCCCGGCATCCACAGCTTCCTGCCGCTCCGTCTTATCCCGCAGGACAAGCACCGGAACTCCACAGGAAGGCGCTTCCTCCTGAAGCCCGCCGGAGTCCGTCAACACCAGATAACTTCTGTCCATAAGGTTATGCATATCTTCTACATCAATGGGGTCAATCAGGTGTACTCTTTCCTCCTGCCCCAACAGTTCATGCACCGGCTCACGAACCAACGGGTTCAAATGTACCGGATAGATTACTTCCACATCGGGATATTCTGACACGATCTCCCGCAGGGCCCCGCAGATATCCTGCAGCGGTTTTCCCAGATTTTCACGTCTGTGAGCTGTAACCAGCAACAGACGGCCCTTTCTTTCTTCCATGATGGCGGCAAGTGCCGCGTCTTTGTACTGATAATCAGGCGAGATCGTCGTCTGTAATGCATCTATGACCGTGTTACCGGTCACAAAGACATGATCCCTTATATTCTCCTTTTCCAGGCACGCCCGGTTATTCTCGGTCGGCGCAAAATGCAGATCCGCTATCCTGCCCGTCAAAGTACGGTTCATTTCTTCCGGGTAAGGGGCATATTTGTCATAAGTGCGCAGACCTGCCTCCACATGTCCTACAGGGATCTGCTGATAAAAAGCCGCCAGCGCTGCCACAAACGAAGTCGTCGTATCGCCGTGCACCAGTACCAGATCCGGTTTTTCCTTCTCAAGAACAGGCCGGATCAACGTGAGAATATCTGTTGTGATCGAATGCAGCGTCTGAGACATTTTCATGATCTGCAGATTATAATCCACCTGAATCTGAAAAATATCGATCACCTGCTGCAGCATTTCCCTGTGCTGCCCTGTCAGGCAGACGATGCTTTCTATCTCCTCATATTCCCGCATTTTTTTGATCAGCGGGCACATCTTGATCGCCTCGGGCCTGGTGCCGAAAACGCTCATAATCTTTATCTTCTTCATTTCAAATGACATTCCTTTCACTTCCCGCCGGTCAGCGCTTCGCCTGCTGCCTCCAGGCATTCCCGGATCGTCTGCGCTCTTGCCTGCCAGGAGTTCTCCGCCAGAAACTTTTCCTGCCTGCCCTGTGTGAATTTAGGCGGGAATCCTTCCTGTGCCAGCTGCCTGAGCAGTTCCGTATATTCCCGTTTGTCATGATAAAAGTACACAAACTCGCCAAACCGGTCTATCTCCGGATACCAGCAGGCTACGATGCACTTTCCCCATGCAATATATTCATACAACTTGACCGGATCCACATAAAGGATGATATCGTTGATCTGAAAAGGCATCAGCAGACAGTCCAACTCCTGTACAACTTCCCCCAGACGCCCATGTTCGACCACTCCCCTGTAATGAACTCTGTCATGCGCAAGCGGCTGGTGGTCTGCCACCGGCCCGATCAACTCGTAGCGGATATCCTCCTGCTCTTCCAGGCTGGTCAACACCAACTCGCTGTCAAACCATGCCGACAGGGTTCCTATATAGCCCAGTGCATATTGCTCTTTTCTCTGCGGCATTGCAGGCTTCACCAGCGAAATATTGCTGTATCCGTTCCGGACCACCTTGATCGCCTTGCCGGGGCACATCGCCAAAAGTTTTTCCTTTAATTTCAGGCTGGAAGCAAACACCAGATCCGCCCGTTCCAGCAGCCTGTACTCCTCTGCACAGGCCCTGCGCAGATTTTTCTCCCGTCTGTCCTGATACAATGCCTCAAAATTATCCATACAGTCATATACAACTGTTCCCCTGTAGTCCTCCGGAATATATCTGCCAAAAAGAGGATAGCCCACCCAGATGACATCATACTCCCTCAGATTCCCCAGCACGCCGGTGTGTATGTGCCTTGCCACTGCCCCGATCAGCCTGTTTTTCTCCTGAAAAGGAATCTGATACAACTCCAAAAGCCGCTTCGGCCGCCTGTTATTCTGATGTTTCGCATGTACCGGCTGCTTCGTACCCACGACTGTTAAATCATATTCTTTTTCCAGCTCTAATGCAAGTACCTGGGGTCTTTGAAAGATCCAGTTCCATTCTATCCCCATGATATACAACATTTTCTTCATCTTATAAACCGCATCCTTTGCTCTATCCGCTGCATGTCTGCCGGCACCATCACCATCTTACGCATCTTTCACACTGATCATCCTGCCTGATATTTCCCCCATCTGCCTCTGCAAAAATCAAACACGCCCCTGAGCAGTGCCGAACACATCTTCCTTTTTCCCTGCAGAAGCCAGATCATCATCCACGCAAACCTGTTACAGAAGAAATAACCAAGAAAAATCAGAAATCTTCCATTTACATGCCGGCCGCACCGCATATGCAGGCTGTTACACAAAAGCCAGTTTCTCGTGATATAGTAAGCATTCGCCGGCCGCGCATTCCCCGCCGTAGAACCGTTTACCTTGTGGTATACGACTGCTTCCGCACAGTATCGGATATCCACACCCTTTCCTGCTGCCCTCATACTGTACTCTGTGTCCTCATAATACAGGAAAAACCGTTCGTCCATAAAGCCGATCCTGTCTACGATCGCCTTCGACAAAAACAGGGCACATCCATTGGCAAAGCGGCAGGGTCCACTCTGATCAAACTGCCCCTGCTCCGGCTGATCCAGCCCTCTTTGCACCGATTTGCAGATCACCGGCGTAAAATCGCCTCCGGCACACCAGATGACATCTTTTCTGTCTGCATAGTATACTTTCGGCACCACCATTGCCCCCGTCTTCCGGTGGCAGCAAAACATCTTCTCTATCGTATCCGGCTCAATCTCGGTGTCATTATTCAGGAGCAGGAAATATTCGATCCCCTGTTCCATCGACCACTGCATTCCTGCATTATTGGCCCTGGAAAATCCGAAATTCTCCTCCAGTGCAATGAGATGTACCTGCCCGTTGCTCCCCCAGGTATGCTGCAGCGCCGCCAGTGAACCGTCCGTAGACGCATTATCCACCACCACAACCTGAACCTGTTCACTGACCGTGCTGCGCAGAATGGAGCCGATACAGGTATCATTGTATTTTTTCCCGTTATAATTGACTAGAATAACGCTTATTTTCTTTTCCATACCGGTTCCTTTAATAACGCCAGATATTGCCGCGAAATCCGTTCAGGCGCATATAACGCAAAATCCATGCCATCCTGTCCCCATTCCTGCCCTCTGTCCACAGCGATCATCTGCTCTATCCACTGATCCACGTCACAGGGGTCATCCACATACACTGCCTTTCCCTGCGTCACCTCCGGGATGGATGCGCACCGCGTGGTGATCACCGGTGTTTGAAAAAGCATGGCTTCCACCGGCGGCATTCCAAACCCTTCAAACACGCTGGGAAACAGAAAGGCATGACAGTTCTGATACAGCGCATTACGTTCCTCATTGCTGACAAAACCGGTCAATGTCACGGTTCCCTGCAGGTTTCTGTCACGGATCTGTTCCTTTAGCTCCTGTGCTGCATGTCCATTCACACCGCTGATCAGCAGCCTGCACGGTAAAGCGCAATCCCCTTCTGCGAGCTTCTCCATCACCTGAATCAGTGTCGTCAGATTTTTATGCGGTATCATCTGGCTTACCGTATAGTAGAACTGCTTTTTTTCAATTCCATACTTCTTCTGCAGACTGTCAAATGGCGCCACTTCATCCTTTTTGATCAAAATGGGATTATAAATGACCTCAATATCCTTCCGCCCATATTTCTGTTCGATATCCTTCCTGACCCACCTGGAGATTGCCACGATCCGCGCCGCGTTCCAGACATCCATCCGCCAGCACAGCCGGGAATAGGCCACCTCATGAAAAGGGTGATATTCCGGATAATGCAGCGCCTGCAGATCATGGATCACGCAGGTATATTGAATGCCGCCGTTGAGCCAGGGCTTACAGTACACCGGTTCGAAGCATTTGCGGAAGCCGTTTTTGCGAAGCAGTCTGTTCTGAAAAAGATTCTGCCAGATAATACGCTTGCCAATATTGGCCGACTTAATGTCCGCTGTCAGAAGATGAAATCTTTTATCACTCTCATATTTCCGGAAGATATCGGCATTATCCCTGGATACCAGCAGGGTAAAATCAAACGCTTCCTCCAACTTTGCCAGACCGTCCAGAAGATTTCTGATATATGACTCCGTCCCACCGACCTTGCCGGGACGCAGCCAGAGTAGATCTATGGCTGTTTTCTCCATCTGTCCTGCCTCCCTGACAACATGATAAATCTTTCCATACTCATTCTGACTTTTTCTTTTCCTCAGTTCGTACTTCCAACTCTCTGATCCTTTTCTCCAACATACTGATCTCCTGAATCAGGATCCTGATCTTCAACTGCTGTCTGGAAACAATCGAGGTCAATGTCATCAGAATCATAATAATAAAAGCAAGACACATGATATAAAAACCATTCATATTGTCCTGCATCCCGATCAGATGAACAAACCACACCGTCAGTTCCGGAAAATAAATCATGATCCCCATGACTACGCCAGCCACAAGCCAGATCAGCGTATATTTTAATTCCAGCATTTTTCGTTTCAGATAATAGAGAATAATAATGAAATAGCAGATAACTGCTATAGAAAGCGTAACCTGCAGGGTATGTGGAATCATTTCTGCCTCCTGACTCCGAAGCTCAGCCTCCGGATCAACATCGCCAGCGTGACCTTAAACATATAATAAATGGATTTCTTTAAGGTAATGGAACTGGTGCCGCCCTCCCTCTGCCTCATAATAACCGGATACTCTACAATCTTTCCCCTGTGAACTGCCGTGATGACCATAGCCTCCGGTTCCGGATAATCGGCCGGGTAATCCTGGGCAAATATATGGATAAATCTGCGGTTCACGAGACGATAACCGCTGGTGATATCCCGGATCCGCACTCCTGTCAGGATCCATCCCAGTATACTTAAGAATTTAATTCCCGTCCGGCGAAGACCGGAAGACTGAAACCCTTCTTTTTCCATAAATCTGGAACCGATCACACAATCTGCCTGCTCTTCTTCCATGTATCGGATCATCTTCTCCAAAAAACCTACATCATGCTGTCCGTCACCGTCTATCTGAACCGCTATATCATAATCATTATCGCGGGCATAACAGTAACCGGTCTGGACCGCACCGCCGATTCCCATATTGATCGACAGATTCAATACTTCATACCGTTTCCTCTGACACGCCTTCTTTGTCCCGTCTGTGGAACCGTCATTGACAATGATATAGTCATATTGCGGAAAATTTCTTATTAAGTTATCGACTACCTTCTCAATATTCTCTTCCTCATTGTAAGCAGGAATAATGATCAGGACTTTCTTCGATGTATCCATTTCATCAACCAGTTCTTTCCATATATTTTCCAAAGCTGCAACAACAGCAGAAAATATATCATATAAAAAATACCAAAATTATACACCAGATACCTCTGCTGTCCAAAAAAGACCAGCGAAATGACCACGATCATCACCAGATTCGTTCCAAGAACGGCTGACATAAATTCCGCGTAGGCTCTGTCCACCTTTTTATCCAGATAAGCCCAGATCATCAGCCCGACAGCTGACAGATAGAGAAACAGCGTAACCAGATGGCACAACAGGTAAATCCTCTCAATCTGAAAAAAAACCGTGCAAATAAAAGCCTGTGGCAGCATCATTAAGGTATGATACAGGAGTCTTCCCCAATGCGCCCGTATCAGTGTCAATCCGATCGTCATCCAATTAGCATTCTTGACAACTCTCTGATTCTGCCCCTGCAACAGTTCGGGCCGGGCTGCGTAATACTCTTCCTGTGCATAAAAGCATTTACTGCCGACAGAACCGATTCCGCCAACGATATCCTTCCACATCCACAATCCAGGATGTGTGTAAGTATACAGGCATCCTTCCCTGTCTGCCGTTTCATAGAAAAACAGGAACAGCTCCTTCATTTGTTCATCCTTGAAAAGATGATAATCTTCATAATCCGCCTCATACATCCCTCTGGAAAAAATAAGTGATGTATACTGACTGGCTACTGCCGTATCTTCTTCCGCAACCACATGCAGGGGATCTGCATTCTCGCCGCGCACTTCTGCTTCTGTTCCGGCAGCTCCGGGCTGCTCTGCCTGTGACGCAAGTCTCTTGGTTTCCAACCGCATCGTATACCGCGCCAACGCCTGTTGATATGCGGTGCTGATCCTGCTCGTACACCAGACACCAACAAGCCCGATGAACAGACAGCCCGCCAGGCCAAATAAAATCCGCCCGCCAATCTTGACCGCTTTCCCGGCCTTACTCCTGCTTCCTCCGTCAAAAGCGCAGTCTTTTTTCCCTTTTCCCATCAGGACAATATAGAAAAAAATCACTCCACAGACCCCAAACAGGATCTGCAGCTGTGACCGGGTCGCCGCCAGAAACTGCGTGACCAGGTAAAGAACCGCCACGCCTGCAAGGCTTTTCTTCCAGACAGCCGTTAAAAGCACTGCCATAAACAGATAAAAGGCCGCATAGGCAATCCCTTCTGTCAGGATCTCCTGGGTTGTCATTGCGTCCGGCATATCCGTTGTGAAAGGCAGCAACGACAGCAGATAAATCCCGTAAGACTCCAGATAGCCGAGCTGAAACCGCCTGCGCACCAGATGCGTAAACAGAATCACGCACACACAGGCAAAGACGGCCTGCTCCACCACCACTGCCTGCAAATATACCGCTTCCCCGAACACTATCCTGTTCAGACGCAGAAACAGCGGATAAAGCGGCATAACGCCTTCCACATATCGTTCCATATTGAGGTAGCTGCCGCTGTCGTCAAACAAAACATAACCATCGGCACCGATCAGCAGAAAAGCGGCCATGGAAAGCACCACAAGAGACACGGAAAACCATATTTCCCGCGCTTTATCCCGCTGCCTTCCTGTCCCCTGTTTCCGTTCCGGTCTACTCAACATCTTCTTTATACTTCCTCCAAGTTCTCCGGTTCTCCGAACACCTCATCCTTCCGCCTCTCCACAACCTTCCCGTCACCTACCTCATAGATCACATCCACATTGCGGATCGTCGTCAGCCTGTGGGCAATGATGATCATTGTCTTCGTGCCCTGCAGATTCTCCACCGCTTCCATGACTGCCGCCTCTGTATCGTTATCCAGCGCCGAAGTGGCCTCATCAAGCACCAGAATCTCCGGGTCATGGTACAGCGCTCTGGCGATGCCGATGCGCTGCCGCTGCCCGCCCGAGAGTCTGACGCCTCTGTCTCCTACAAGGGTTCCCAGTCCATGCGGCAGGCTGCCGATAAATTCTGTCAGCTGTGCCTTTTCCACCGCCCGCTGTATGGCCGCCTCATCTATCTCCGACTCTCTGACACCGAACGCGATATTATTGCGGATCGTATCATCGGACAGATAGATGACCTGTGGAATATACCCTACCTGGGCATGGAACGTCTTCGGCTTTTTGTGAACATTGAGGCCGTCCGCCATGATTCTGCCCTGCTGCGGCTCCAGCAGTCCCAGAATGATATCCACCATGGTCGTCTTGCCCGCGCCCGACGCACCGATGAAAGCCACCGTCTGTCCCTTTTTTATCGTGAAATCGGCATCCCTGATCACAGCCTCCTCCACATCCGGATAGTGATAGGTCACATGTTCCGCACGGATCTCCCGCTCCAGATTCCACGATTCCTTTACCTCATTGTCCTGCCGCTCCACATAAGCCTCGATTTCCGTCAGGTCATGATATACCAGATCCACCGACGGCAGCGCGTACAGAATACTGGTCGTATACTCATTGATCTTACCCACACTGGGCATCAGGCGCAGCGCCGCCACGGCAAAGACCGCCAGCTGCGGCACATAATAGATAATATCCGCCTCACCGAAAAACATTTTAATGATGATCGCCGTCAGAAGCCCCGTCATACATACCGCTTCCACAATATACTTGGGCAGGATGGAGATCACTCTGCTGATCCGCAGTCCTCTGGCAAATTTCGCATAATATTTCTGATATTCATCGACAAAATACTGCTCTCTGTTTAAAATCTTGATCTCCTTGATGCCGCCAAGTGACTGGTTCATCCACTGGAAGATCATCCCCCGGTATCCCTGATTCTTCTGTCCCAGCCCCCGTGCATATCTCTTCGTAATAAAAAAGAACAGCCCGATGCAGAGCACAAGCAGCACCAGTACCACCAGCGTTATGGACTTACTTACGATCAACAGAAAAATACCAAGCACGGAGCAGGTCACGACTTCCGTAATCAGTTCCAGAGAATACAAAATAACCTGCATGAACTGGCTCGTATCTTCCTGCAGGCTTCTCTGCAGAGTTGCGATATTTTTATTCAAATGAAATGTATAGGGTTCCTTCATATACGTCACAAGCAGTCTTGTGGACAGGTTCTTCTGCGTATTATAGGAAAATTTGAACATATAGCTTCGTTCAAGAATCAAATATACGTTTTTCAAAACATATACAATCATGATGCACACAGAAAGAAAACCCAGAAATCCCTTGTTGCTGTGAAATCCGAACAGGTCATAGAGCCATTTCAGATACCATGTCTTCTGAATGGAATCCTGATTCATGATAATATTGACAAAAGGCGTGAAGATTGAGACGCTCAGCAGTTCCAGCAGACTGCCCACAATGACTGCAAACAGCAGCACCGTTATTTTTTTCTTATCCCTTTTGCTGAAAATATAGCCAAGCTTATGCGCCAGGCCCTTTATTCCTCTGTTTCCCATATCATTCCTCTTTGTCTGCGCATAAACGACAACCGCGCTGTTCCCAAAATGTCCTTTACTGAAAAAGCGCCTGGCACAGATTGTTGTGCGAATCGCGGTCGCTGATTTTTCTTGCAGGCACACCGGCCCAGGTCGTACCCGGTTCCAGAATATCTTTCGTCACCACCGCGCCGGCGCCGATCGCCACATCATCGGCTATTATAACCGCGCCAATCACCTTCGCACCACTTCCAAAATAGCAATTGTCACCAATCGTAGCTGCATCATGGCTTCCATCTGTTGCCCCAATAGTAACCCCTTCCTGCAGTCTGCAGTTTTTACCGATTTTTGCCCCGCCATGCACAACAATCGTTCCATAATGCGGAATAGAAAGTCCCTCCTGGAATACATTGATCGGTATCGTAAATCCAAGTTTTACACTCATACGATGAAATATACAGGCGTGATATTTTCTGACCAATACCGCCCAGGGCCCCCTTCTGCAGTTTGTATCATATTCCAGCTTACGCAGCATGATCTCAAATTTCCAGATTTCATCCTGCAAAAATTTCGGCCGTTTATCCCGCTGCCTGTTCAGTGCCAGACGGTCCTGCTCCAAATATCGGAGAAATGTTTCCTTACTGTCTATCATATCTCTCATCCTACCTCAACTGCATATTGGACCGATCATATCCTCCCCGTTGCTCTCACCACATCCGGCTCACTGCTTTCACAGCCAACACTTCACCTGCTCCAGATAATGCGCGTATGCCTTATCCTGTGCTGCTTTCTCCCGGTTGGCCGCCTCCCCCACGATCTCGTGTTTCTCAAGCGGCATCTTCTCCGCCGCCTGCCTTACATACCACTCATACTCCAGATCCAGATTGCCGATATCCAGCACCCGGTATCCTTTTTCAAAAAGCGTTACCGCCAGAAACTTGGCCGCCACGCCGACAGAGAGCAGAAAGAGCCTCTCCGTCCCGTACTGCATACAGGCTTCTGTGATCTTCGGCAAAGAACCGTAGGCATCCTTCGGCGGACAGATGATCCGCTCTATCGAACCGGCGCTGTCAAACAGATCATTGCCGACACCATTATGTGTCTTCGTGCCCTCCACGATAACAATGTCTCTATTCTCCCATATTTTTCTTATTTTTGCAAACCATCTGTCACAATTCCTTCTGTCGGCGGCAAAGTAATAGCACCGCGACACAAAGGTCGTATAATATATTCTGCCCGGATTACAGTATTTCTCATAAGTTTTGCGGCAGAAAAGAAGATGATCCTTCCAGAACTGCCTGCTGGCTTTGTGATGATCCGAAAGGGTATCGAAGATGCCCGGAATCGTCACCAGCAGATCATCGTAAGGCCAGGCCAGAATCCGGGCAAGCCCTTCGCCGATCTCCGGCGCCGCCTTCTGCAGCATCAGATCAACCCCTTTGATCATCACGATCTCCCCGTCGCCAAAACGCACCATACTCTTTTCGGTGTTCAAAAGCTCGTCGATCGTCTCGTCGATCGTGTGTACTTGTATGCGGTTATGCAAAATACCTTTTTCATACAGAAAACAGGCCATCGCCGCCAGAATATCCTTGATCTTCCGTTTCATATCCGTTCCGTTTCCCGATTTTTGTTTTCCTGATTCTTCTTTTTTCTGATTCTTTCTTTTCCCTGTCCGCTTACCTTTTTCCTGAACCGTGTACCGCATGTGGCTTTGCCCTGTAATCTACAGACGCTCTTTCCATGCGCTGCCATCTCAATACAGCTTCTGCTCCTGCATCTTCTTCAGCATGGCCTGTATCGCCTTTTGATAGGTTTCAAAACTGTATTTCTCCATGAGCGCCTGATAGCCTGCCGCTCCCATGGCCTTCATCCGTTCCCGGTCCGAGAGCATCTTCTCCAGCTTGTCCGACAGATCCTGCCGGTCGCAGTCCCGGAACTGATATCCCGTCAGGCCGTCTTCCACATAGGAGGCCGTGCCGTTGGCATCACTGCAGATCACCGGCAGGGAATAGCTCATGGCCTCCAGCTGGGACACCGAAGCCATCTCTCTGGTGCTGGGGATCACATAGACGTCCGCCGCCAGATATTCGGCCTCCATCTCCCTGCGGGGCACATTGGTCTTGACCGTGACGATATCTTCCATATGATGATCGGCCACATAGCGCCTGACCTGCTCACAGTACTCTTTCTGGAAACCCATGGTAGCTTCCCCCACCAAGGTGAGGTGAATCTTATAGTTTCCATGATCTTTTCCATGCACTCTGTTATGCTCACCGACTGAATCGCCCTCCGCTCCGCCGGCATGCAATCCACCGGCTGCCGCCGCCCCTTTCCCGCCAAGCAGTTCTTCCACCACCTGCAGCAGCAGCAGATGGTGCTTGCGTGGCTCATATTTCCCGATACAGAGAATATGTACCGTATCCGACGCAAAATAGATCCTCTCCTCCGGCGCCTTCTGCGGCTCGATCACAAAGGGGACGAAAAAATCATGCTCTTTCACGGAAGTTCCCGGTCTTTTCACACCCATGACCGGCGTCATGCGCAGCTTCGGTGTCATGCTGCCCACAATGCGGTGTGCCAGGTCTGTCTTTGCCGGCTCCGACCACAGAGGGTTCTGGTTATAGAGAATACACGGATAGCCCTTTTTCCGGCAGATCAGATAAGCGGCCATGGAATAGGCCGACCGCTCCCGCAGGATCACCACGTCCGGCCGAAAATCACAGATCAGCTTCCGCAGCTTCAAAAACGGCGGAAACCCGTGCTGGATCTTAAAGACAATGGCTTCCGGCCTTTTTCTGTGGATCACGTTCACATACAGATGATCCAGCAGCCGGTACAGACGGGAATACCCAAGCACCACCGGCGTCACGCAGGAATAGTCCTCGATCGCGGCGGCATAATGGCTGATAAAACAGACCTCATGCCCATGTTCTATCAGCCCCTTCATGATATCCATCTGGTTGGTATGATAACGCGGGGCTACATACAGGAACTTCATATAAATTTATTCTCCTTTAAACTGTACTTACCGCCTTTCAGGAACTTATGCCTGATCACCCACCATCCGGGTACCCAGATATATTTATGCATTGCCGGTGACGCGGAACCGATCATCCAGCAGTTTCTGTCACATTTTCTCGTACACTCCCTTACCCTGCGCGCCTGATCGGAATTCCACAGCTCGTCCCAGCTCTGCTCCCGCAGATTCCCCATGACCGCCTTTTTCTCCATGCCGTTGCAGGGGATCACATCACAGAAGGGATCTATGAAAAAGGCATTTCTCGACATATCGCAGGGCAGAAGCCTTTTGTTTCCATAGATATAGTTGATCAGGCCGTGATTGAAATAGGCCCGGAACCATTTCTTCGGTGATCTGCTCTTTAACAGCTCGTTGATCAGCTTCTCGAAATTCTGCGCCACTTTATATTTGTCATCGATCTTATTGTCTGTCTTTCTGAAATAAAAGGAGTTATGCAGTGTAGCCGTGGCAAACTCCATCCCCATATCGTTGGCGATATTGTAAAGCGGCACCAGATCCTCACAGTTCATATCCTGTACCGTCATGCCGAATCCCACGTCCGGATGCTTCATCTCCACCAGTGTTTTCAGCGTCTTATAGCCTCTGTTGAACCCATCGGGAATGCCTCTGATAGCGTCGTTGGTAGCCTGCAGGCCTTCGATGCTGATGCGGATGCCCACTTTTGGAAATTCCCTGCACAGAGCGATGATCCGGTCGGTGAAATAACCGTTTGTGGATATGACGATCCTGTCAGATTTCTTATACAGTTCCCTCACAATATCCGGGATATCCTGTCTGATAAAAGGCTCCCCGCCGGTGATGTTGGTGAACGCCATCTCGGGCAGCTTCTTGATATCTTCCAGCGTGATCTCTTCGTCCGGCCGCGTAGGATCCTTGAAGCAGTCACACATATTGCAACGGGCGTTGCATCGGTAGGTCACGATGACAGTGCCGTATAATGTTCTTCTTGCCATAGCAAATCTCCATCTCATATATTCGTTCTATTATAACACATTCTTTCATAAAGAGTATTCTATTTTACATCTGTTGAGCAATCCATCAACAAGATTTCTTCTGCTTCCGGCTGCTGACCAGGTACATCACATAAGACGTACTTAAACTTCCTACCAAAACAAACAAAAACAAACCAATATTCGTCCCTCCCTCATCCCGCAGAAACTTTTTATAAATAAACTTGAAAAGAAGGTGAACAAAATAAAGATTCATACTCATTTTTCTAAAGAAAAACGTCTCTGCCTTCACAGGCAGTTGTATCGCCAGCAGCAGTAGAAAAAACGCCGCAGGAAGCTGTGCCAGGTACATATCCTGCTCCCTCACATAGCCATTATACAACAAATATGCTTCTTCTACAGCCAAGAACAGCAGTGAAATCACAAAACATCCCAAAGTCTGCCATCCTTTCAGTACAGCATCATGTCTTGCAACCCATATCCCTATATAAATGAAAATACTGCCAAAAAATATACCATTTCTACAAGTAACCATAATCTTCTTAACAATCAACATCATTTTCCACAGCATACAATATTCGGGCACTACATCTGCAAAAAAACCGAAATATGACTGCGTGAGCAATCCCATACAAAATAGCACCAACAAAACTGTTATCAGCTTACCATTTCCCAGGTATTTTTGAAGCATATATACAAGAATAACACCTTCTGCCACCGCCGGCAGATACCACAAGTGAGCATATGATCCTGCAAATACGAAATCTCTTACTACTACCATGGCTCCACGCACCATTGAATCCCCACTGTCCACAACTTTATCCCAGAGAATGAGCGGCAGATAAATAACCGACCAAATACAATATAGTTTCAAAATTTTTTTCACGTAATTACAGATCATTTCTCCAGTTTTAGACTGCCCACCCTGAAGCTGTTGTTCCAAAAGGAAACCTGTCGCTGCAAAGAAAAAAGGAACCGTGACTCTTCCAATCACATCAGCCGTGAGAAAATTTAATATATTGTTGATTCCAAAAAGGGGACGAGTATGCGCCAGCAGTATAAACATAGCCATAATAAATTTAAAAACATCAATCCCCTTATACTGAATACGGTTTTCCATATACTTTCCTCACCAATTTAACACAATATTCCTCAACCGTATCGAATCGAAGATCACTGCAGTTCTCGCTGTAGGTCCGGCACAGCTCCGGATCCTCCCACAGCTCCTTTATATGCTCTGTCAACTCCTGTGCATCGCCGCCGCGGAACAGATCTCCCGTCCGGCCCGGCTGCACCAGTTCCGGGGCACCGCCCAGGTCGGAGGCCAGTACCGGCGTACCATACATCTGGGACTCCATCACAGAGAACGGACAGTTCTCATACCACTCCGACGGGTATACGCTGAATCTGGCTCCTGCGATCAACTGCCGCAGTTCCTCTCCGGCCACAAAACCGCGGTTTTCCACGTTAGGCGCCTGATTCACCCTGCCCTCCAGGGGCCCCGTTCCCGCAAAGACAAAAGGGATCTCCGGCAGCGCCCGGCATGCCTCCAGCAGCGTCAAGGTTCCTTTTTCCTCTGCATAACGGCCAAAATACAGCACATAATCACCCGCCGGTCTATCCCCGTCTATTGCTGCCCCGAAAACTTCTGCCTTTTCCCGGCGCTTCTTCTTTTTGCCGTGTGTCTTACCGGCCACAGCCGTATCCTTGTCGATAAAATTATGCATCATGACGGTCTTTTCCGCCAGCAGCGGGTCCGTATCCAGCTGTTTTTTCATAAATTCGCTGGGACAAATGATCACATCCACCATTCCGTAAGTCTTACGCATGGCATAAAAAGCTGCCTCAATCGTTCCCAGCAGGCTCCTGACCCTGGAATCATGAATGCACCGGTTCTTACTGCACTGCTTGAAATCACCGCCGCGGCAGGCAAAACAGATCTGCCCGGTGGCCGGTATGCGCATCATGTGATTCGGACATACCCATTGATAGTCATGAGCCGTATACACGATTTTTATGCGCTTCCCGCGCTTTTTCTCAAACGCGCGCACGGCATAGATGATCGAAGGCGTCAGCTGAAAATTTATATTGTTCAAATGCACCACATCCGGCCGGAAATCTTCCAGCACACGCCGCATCTTCCGCTTCGCCTCCCCGGAATAGATGATCCGGAAGGGGTAAAGCAGCTTTGCCACCCCGCCGGCATGGAAATCCATATCCGCTGTATAGCACTCCAGACGGTTCCCCACGATCCGCCCTGCATGTTCCATGCCGAAATACTGTACCTCATGCCCTTTTTTCTGCAGTTGTTCCCCCAGTTTAAAAATATACGTCTCCGATCCGCCATTCGGATAAAGGAACTTATTTACCATCAATATCTTCATCATCTTCTACAGCCTTCTTCATCAAAGTACGCAGACTGTCCCGACCCGACCTTTGCAGACACGTCGGACACATCTGACTCTATCCACAGCATCTTACCTGCAGCACTTCCTGTAAACTTCTGCCGTCTCCTCCACGACTTCATCCCAGTTATATTTCCCGCAGATAAAATCCGCACTCCTGCTGCCGCATGCATGTACAACTTCCGGATGCTCCAGCATATACGCCATCTTCTCCTGCAGATCCTTCACGTCGCCCTTCCGGAATACCAGCGCCTGCTCCTCCACGACCTCCGTATTTTCACAGATATCGCTGACAAGGCAGCAGTCCCCGTAGCTCATCGCCTCTAACAACGTCAGCGCCATTCCCTCCACATCGCTTGGCAGTACGAAGCCGTAAGCATTGGAATACAGCTCTTCCAGCATCTGTCCCTGCACGAAATCCGTCATGATGATCCGCTCGTCCTGCGCCGCCATACGATGGATCATTTCCATATATTCCACGGCATGGCTGTTGCCGCCTGCTATGACCAGTTTCTTATCCGTGTCCAGCTTTGAGAAAGCACCGGGATTTCCATGCCGTTTAATTCAAGAGACACGCCGGTTATGTTGCCGAAGGAATCGGAGTTGGAATCGGTGC
>ERZ808037.839-NODE-839-length-24399-cov-12.732588_pt1 | contig 24399 bp, 17 predicted proteins | sample MGYA00380190_ERZ808037 | MGnify/ENA primary metagenome ERZ808037 (study PRJEB31490, sample SAMN06133399) | mouse gut metagenome | isolation source: J9 | host: mice | place: China: Chengdu | collected 2015-05 ... | reverse complement strand
TGTGTCGCAACTTCATTCTACCAGACGACTGCAAACTATCTCTCTTTTCCTTTTTGCGAAACTTATTTTACCTTATCACTAATTTGCGAAATAATCTTGACACTACCTTACAATTTTCCTCCTATAATATGATAGTAACCGAGAAAAAAAGAATAAACCCTCTGCTTCATCTTTACCTTTGGAATATATCTCTTGGTGTGTTGAATCAGATGAGATTCCACCATTAGATACTTCCCAAATAACACGAACATCTTGAAGAGATTCAACAATTCCGCTATGTGTTTTAAGAGTAAAATGAAGAGTTCCGCCTATAGGCAGGGTAGCGCCGTTAGCAACAGACAGGTTCTGACCATTATGTTCATAAGTACAGACAATATTTGCACCTAGATTGCTTGACGCTGTACGTTGGTCAGAAAAGTATGCGGGAACAACAGTATAATGACCTTGTCTATCTATAAAGCCCGATAAATGTCCATATTTGTTGGTAGTGTATACCTGACTATTGCAACTATGCTCCTTGTAAATCTTCACAGCTTCTTTATTAGGATGGTGGTACGTTTCATAATTACCACATGGTATTAAGACAATGTCAGGAGAAATCTTTTTTATTGAATCAATATATGTTGTATCTGGGTTCTTTGTGATATCAATAGTATCATTTTCTTCATCTGTAAAAAAGGATCGGGAGCCGTGATGGTTAGCAATTAAAATTTCGCTTCTCACTTGAGCGTGAAAATTAGGTATTATTTTTTCTTTCCAACTCTTCCAATCGGAGTCACCAGTAAGCAATAACGCTGTTCCGCCATAACTAATCTGTAAAACAATAGCATTTGTATGCTGGATTTTGGTAGCCGCTTCAAATATCGCAACTCCGTTTTCAAATTCAGGGATAAAATCCTCTTTCCCGGCGAAGCAGTAAATATCCACACCGCCTAACGTTACAATAGGCTTATTGGTTGGTACAGTAACTTTTAAATTATTAGCATTTTTTGCTTTGAGGCGCCACCTCAATTCCATGTAATATTTATAGTCAGAACTTTGAGTTGAAGCACCTGTTTGCCCTGAATCCCAAATCGACTGAATTGGAAATTTTTCATGGACTTTTTTCAATCCTCGATAATGATCTTCATCTCTGTGAGAATTGACAAAAATATTAACAAGTTGCTTATCTTCGCCTGAATCTGCATCATAAGTGAAAGGAATATGTTTAGATAAAAATCCGATAATTTCTTCTTCATTATCTTCTTTAACATTGCAATCAAATAACATTACTTTTTTATCTGGGAAAATTAACAAAACCATAAGGCCTTCCCCGACATTCAATATATGGAAGCGCAATGCAGAGTCATCGCAATAATAGCTTAAAGGCTTGCACATAGGCATAAAAGTCATCTACTTTCTATATGGTTTTTGTTTGCAATATCTACAGCAATAACTGTATTTACAAAGCGATTCATTTTTGTATGAGTGGAAGTATTTGATATGATCGCTATTGTTAATAGCACAAGGATAAATTTTGAGGAATAATGTATAGTGCCTTTAAATAGAAACAGAGAAATGATGTATAGCATAAGAAACTCAATTGTATTATAAAATATATCTCTGCACAAAAGATAGTCTCTTTGACTTTGCTTTACCTGTCCTTTTTCTTGATAAACTTGATAAATACTGTACCATTTTGCGTTTTCATGTTGACGTCGTTTTTTTTTATCATGGGGCAGATCTTCTATAATTGGGGCATAATACTCTTTAGCTACTTCCACTAGAAAGCAATTATCAGAAACCAGGTTCTTATTAATGCGAGAAAAAATTGTCTCACCTGAACGGGGAATAAAAAATAAGCCAACAAGTTTATCTTTCACGCTACTACTTACTACACAATCTAACAAAAAACTCGCAAGTGAAACTGCCCCCGATATTAATACACATTCCAATCCAGAAACCACAATTTCATAAGAATTCCTTTCTTCGTCAACAAGTGTTTCCAATGTAGGTGTACACCATATCAAAAATAGAAATATAAAAAGTAGTAATAAATATTTTAATTCTTTTTCGCGATAATCTTTCATCCTAAACCGCCCTCCCATATTTGTTTCATATGTTTCCTAACGATTGCTAATCTCGCCTTTGGATCTAACCATAAATGGAAGTCTGCAGCAATTTCAGGGTAAGCCCTCACGCCGCCGCCTTTACCCTGTTTTACGCGCATCCCAACAGCATGAGTTCTCCGAACCCACAGAGATGGCGTAATGGTAAGCGATGTTGTATGCCCCTGGTGGATCAGTTCCTCACAGGCTGTATCATCAAACTCTCCATTCATGTCATTTTCCCATTGACGGAGGAATTCCAATGTGTTGCGGCTGCGCATCCAGCTTTGAATAACATATCCGGGAGATTCTTCAGAATATTGCCTTGCCAAATCGGTTAATGACACCATATCCTTGCAGGTTATCAGCCTCATGTATAGGCGCATAGTTTCATGGTAGTCCCTGATTTTTTTAGATGTCCGCAGCTTTTCCTCATTCAGCGAATCATAAAACTTCTCTCTCGATGTAGCAGCAAGGTCTTTGTCTATGATTCGTCTCGCTAAAAGCGAATCAATTGAGGACTCGTACTGAAACGCCAAGCGTGCGTAGAGTTCGCCGATTTCTTTTTCTGTCATGATCCTATTCTCCCTTTTCTCGGATGTCCGACCTTGTCATAATCCACATTACACCGGCGAGCCTTTTCAAATTGAGCATCCATATATGCGTTTCCGTTAACTATTGGGATATATTTCTTATTCGCCAAGAGTTTATCTATAGCTGCTCTGGTCCACTTGGTATTCCCTGTTGGGGAGGGAACGTTTCTTACAAAGAGCGTATCAACAATTTTCCCCAAGCTTGCTCCAGCAAGAATAATACTCAAATATGCTGCGGACAACATCTGCTTTTTCTTCATGTACGACGATTTCCTCGCCGACTAAAACATAGCCATATGGAAGTTTCATAATTGCCTCACTTTCTCTAACATAAATAAAAGCAGGTTTAAGAGAGAACCAATCTCCTTAAATCTGTTTGCCGACATGTGTAATATGTAATTATAGCCAGTTCCTAGTATCAGTTTTAATGCAATTTTACCAAGAAAAGCAAAACCTGCGTATAACTATCGTTACACACAGGTTTTGTCTACTATGGCGGAGACGGTGGGATTCGAACCCACGAGCCCTTGCGGACTACCTGATTTCGAGTCAGGCTCGTTATGACCACTTCGATACGTCTCCACAGTATAATTATTCAGTTTTCGGCACAAATAACATGATTTCGAGTCAGCCCCGTTATGACCGCTTCGATACCGCTGCAAAGCTGGCCCCACCAGGTTGATGGAGCCCATTCAGGATAACAGATAATCCGAAAAAAATCAATACATTCTGCAAATCTTTTCTTGCCATAAACCGGAATATTAAAAACGGACACAGCTCAATCCCATCCGGCAGGCGATTCATCTCCGGCCGGACGGGATCAATCCGGTCAATTGCCGGGAATTTCCCCCACGCTGTTCAAAATGAACCTGGGACGGTAGGGATACTGTTCACAAGTCTCCCGGGTAGACACGCCGGACAGCACCAGCACAGTGTCCAGCCCGGTCTCAATGCCGGCGATAATGTCCGTATCCATACGGTCCCCCACCATGACCGCATTCTCGGAGTGGACGCCCAGCATGCGCAGGCCGGTCCGCATCATAAGGGGGTTGGGCTTTCCCACAAAGTAGGCGCTCTTTCCGGTAGACAGCTCGATGGGGGCAATCAGGGCCCGGCAGGCGGGCACGATGCCCGATTCCACCGGCGCGGTCAGGTCCGGATTGGTGCCGATAAGCTTGGCCCCGCCGTTCACCAGCCGGATCGCCTTTGTGATCTGCTCCAGATTGTAGGCGGAGGACTCCCCCACCACCACATAGTCCGGGTTTACATCGTTATAGGTAATGCCCTTGTCATAAAGGGCGTTCATGATTCCGTGCTCGCCCACCACATAGGCGCTGCATCCGGGCGCCTGACTGTCCAGAAAATAAGCTGTGGCCAGGGCGCTGGTGTAAAAGTGGGATTCATCCACATCCAGGCCCATCCGGGCCAGCTTCTGCTGGAGCTCTTTGGGGGTATACTGGCTGGAGTTGGTCAAAAACAGGTAGTTTTTCTTCTCCTCCGTCAGCCAGTTGACAAACCGCTCCACCCCCGGCAGCAGCTGATTGCCGTGGTAGAGAACGCCGTCCATGTCGCAGATAAACCCTTTTTTCTTTTTCAGCTGATCCATAAATATTCTCCTGTCAATTCTGATAATTTACGGCGGCAGCCGCCCCGGCGCAGATGGCCCGGAAACTGCTGCCCTTCATTTAAAATACTGAGGATAGGTCTCCCGGATAGCGGAAGCGTCGATTTTATACCGATTCAGGTGGGTCTCCATCAGCTCACGGGCCCCTTTGGCGTCCTTCTGACGGATAAACTCCACCAGCTCCTGGTGGTCCTGGACCACCTTCAGGTCCTTTACCGAGGACAGGGCCATCCCCCGCACCCGGTCAAAGTGGATAGCGATGTTCTGGATGAGCTGGAACACCCGGCCCTTCTTGGCGATGTCAAAGAGCATCCCATGAAACTGGTTGTCCAAGGTCATAAGCTCGTTGGTGTAGTAGCCGTCCAGATAGAAGCCCTGAAGGCGGATATTGGAGTTGAGGCGCTCAATGTCCATGGGGCTGGCCAGATCGCACACCAGCTCCACCACGGCGCACTCCAGCAGGTTGCGCATGAACCGGGACTCCTCCACCAGGTCGTAGTCGATAAGGGGGACCGTACTCTTGCGCTGGGGGTGGATCTCGACAATCTCCACCTTGGACAGCTCAATGAGGGCCTCCCGCACCGGGGTGCGGGACAGGCCCATCTCGGCAGCCAGTGCGTTTTCGCTGATCTGACTGCCAGGGGCCAGCTCCAGGCTGACGATGTTCTCCTTGATGGTGCGCAGGGCGTAATCCCGGCCGCTCTCCCGGGGCAGGCGGTTTGACAGCTTCATGGCTTCTCCAGTCTCTTGGGCACACCGGACTCAGGTCCGCATGGCCCCACAGGCGTAATATCCTCTACTTTAACACGGCGGGGGCAGTTTGTCCACTAGAATACCAGAGAAAAACCCTCTGATTTTTGTCTATCCGCCGCGAATTATTTTCACCGGTTGTTTTATGGGTAAAGTACACAAAAGGAAACGCAATATTTCTGCTATTCCGCTAATTGTATTCTAGTATGCAAGTTGTATAATGAGTGGCATAATCAGTAAATACCCCGCGCGCGAGCGCAAACCATTTTGGGAGGAGTACAAGCTTATGAGTGACATTCTCAAGCGCGTTTCCGACATCGGCATCATCCCTGTCATCGCGTTCAACAGCGTAGAGGAAGCGGTGCCTCTGTGCAAGGCTCTGGTGGCCGGCGGCCTGCCTGCCGCTGAGGTCACCTTCCGCACCGCCTGCGCCGAGGACTGCATCCGCATCATCAACCAGGAGGTGCCCGACATGCTGCTGGGTGCGGGCACCGTTCTCACCGTAGACCAGGCCGACCGGGCCATTGCGGCGGGCGCCAAATTCATCGTGGCTCCGGGCTATGACCCAAAGGTCACCCAGCATGTGATTGACAAGGGTTGCATTATGGTCCCCGGCACCGCCACCCCCGGCGAAATGCAGCAGGCCATGAATCAGGGCTGCCAGGTGCTGAAGTTCTTCCCCGCCGAGGCCAACGGCGGCGTGTCCATGCTGAAAAACATCGGCGCGGCGCTGAAGTCCGCCAAGTGGATGTGCACCGGCGGCGTCAACGCCAAAAACGTGAACGACTACCTGGGCTACCCCCAGATCGTCGCCGTAGGCGGCACCTGGATGTGCAAAAGCGACATGATCAAGGCCGGCAAGTGGGACGAGATCACCGCTATCTCCAGGGAGGCCGTCCGCACCATGCTGGGCTTCTCCCTGGCCCACGTGGGCATCAACTGCGAAAACGAGGGGGAGGCGGAACAGACTGCCAAAACCCTGTGCACCCTGTTCGGCTTCGACTACAAGCCGGGCAACAGCTCCGTCTTCGCCGGCAGCGCCGTGGAGTGCATGAAGGCCCCCTATCTGGGCAAAAACGGCCACATCGCCATTGGCACCAACAGCCTGGACAGGGCTATCTACCACCTGGGCCGCCAGGGCGTGGAGTTCGACGAGTCCACCCGCAAGCCCAAGGCCATCTACCTCAAGGGTGAGATCGGCGGGTTCGCTGTTCATCTGGTACAGAAGTAGAACCGCGGCCTCCCTCTTTGAGGGAGGTGGCACGGCGAAGCCGTGACGGAGGGAGTTCGTTGACGGAAAACTCCCTCAGTCACCGCCGTTGGCGGTGACAGCTCCCTCTCTGAGGGAGCCTAAATGTGGATTATTAGGAGGAAACCATCATGGCAAAAGTAATCACCTTCGGCGAGCTGATGATTCGGCTCCAGCCCTACAACTACGAGCGTTTTGTCCAGGCCGACCACCTGGAGTTCACCTTTGGCGGCGGCGAGGCCAATGTGGCCGTCTCCCTGGCCAACTACGGCATGGATGTGGCCTATGTCACCAAGCTGCCCGCCCACGCCATCGGCCAGGCCGCTGTCAACTCCCTGCGGCGCTACGGCGTGGACACCACTAAGATCGTCCGGGGCGGCGACCGCGTGGGCATCTACTTCAACGAGAAGGGCGCCTCCCAGCGGGGCAGCGTGTGCATCTACGACCGGGCCCACTCCGCCATCCAGGAGGCCACCACCGCCGACTTCGACTGGGACAAGATTTTCGACGGCGTGGAGTGGTTCCACTTCACCGGCATCACCCCGGCCCTGGGCCCCAATGTGGTGGACATCTGCCGGGAGGCCTGCAAGGCCGCCAAGGCCAGGGGCGTTAAAATCAGCTGCGACCTGAACTACCGGGGCAAGCTGTGGACCCGTGACCAGGCCCGGGCGGCCATGACCGACCTGTGCCAGTATGTGGACGTGTGCATCTCCAACGAGGAGGACGCCAAGGACGTGTTCGGCATCGAGGCCGAGAACACCGACATCTACGGCGGCGAGATCAACCACGAGGGCTACAAGTCCGTGGCCAAGCAGCTGGCGGAAAAATTCGGCTTCGAGATGGTGGCCATCACCCTGCGGGAGAGTCACTCCGCCTTTGACAACGGCTGGTCCGCCATGCTGTACAACGTGGCCAAGGACGAGTACTGCTTCTCCAAGAAGTATGAGCTGCACATCATCGACCGGGTGGGCGGCGGCGACTCCTTCGGCGGCGGCCTGATCTACTCCATGATGAACGGCAAGGACACCCAGGCGGCGGTGGAGTTCGCCGTGGCGGCCTCCGCCCTGAAGCACTCCATCGAGGGCGACTACAACATGGTCACCGTAGCCGAGGTGGAGAAGCTGGCCGGCGGCGACGGTTCCGGCCGCATCCAGAGATAAAAACACTGTAAAAATCCTGGGGAGCAGCTTCCTTTTATTGACTATTGTCACAAATTATAGTAAAATACCACCGAAATCATTCCAGACAGGGGGGACCCCCTGTCTCTCCGCAGGAGACCTGCGGAGATGGCCCTTTCTGCGGTTTGACCGTCCTCCAGGGCGTTCAAATATATACCAAACTTTACGGAAAAGAGGTAACAGTATGAAGAAAATCACTGCACTTGCTCTTGCGCTGGCTATGGCTCTGTCTCTGACGGCCTGCGGCGGCGGCGACAAGAGCACCCCCAGCGGCGGCAATGCCGGCAATGGCTCCAACGCCGGCAACGGCTCCGGCGCTGCCGGCGGTACCAACCTGTCCGGTCTGAGCGTCACCTGCGTGGTGCCCTACGACGCGGGCGGCGGCACCGACGCCGTGATGCGCGGCCTGGCCGACGCGGCCAAGGGCAGCTTCAAGAACATCACCGTTGAGAACCGCTCCGGCGCGGGCGGCGCTACCGGTATGCTGTACGGCGCTCAGGCCGCCAACGACGGCTCCATCGTCACCATGATCACCGTTGAGCTGGCCACCCTGGAGGCCATGGGCAACAACGCCGGCCTGACCTACACCCAGTTCAAGCCCATTATGATGGTCAACTCCGCCGCCGCCGCCATCACCGTGAAGGCTGACGACGACCGCTTTGACACCCTGGAGGACTTCATCGAGTACTCCAAGAGCAACAAGGTCCAGGTGGGCAACTCCGGCATCGGCGCCATATGGCACCTGGCCGCCGCCGGCCTGGCCAAGACCGCCGGCACCGAGTTCAACCACGTGGGCTATGACGGCGCCAACGGCGCTATCACCGACCTGCTGGGCGGCCACATCGACGCCGTGGCCGTGTCCTACGCCGAGGTCAACAGTTTCGTGCAGTCCGGCGACCTGAAGGTTCTGGCCGTTATGGCCAACGACCGCCTGGAGGCCATTCCCGACGTGCCCACCTGCAAGGAGTGCGGCTATGAGGCCGTTCTGGGTACCTGGCGCGGCCTGGGCGTGCCTGCCAGCACCCCCGACGAGGTTGTGGACGAGCTGTACCGCATCTTCTCTGAGGCCGCCGAGTCCGACGCCTTCAAGGAGTTCATGGCCAACACCAACAACGTCATCGACATCATGGACGGCGAGTCCTTCAACACCATGATCGGCGAGCAGCTGGAGCTGTACACCGGCCTGGTGGAGGAGCTGGACCTGAAGATCGGCTGATATATCCATAGCACCCATTCGCGTAAACGGCCGGGGAGCGGACAAAGCTTCCGCTTCCCGGCTTCCATCTGATGATTTAGAGGGAGAGAACCTATGAAAAAAGGCAACCTGGTATTAGCCGCCATCTGCGCGGTACTGGGCGTGGGTATCATCGCCGTCGCTTCCGGCTACCCCAAGGCAGCCGACTACGGCACCGGCGTCCCGGGTCCCGGCCTGTGGCCCATCGCCATCTCAATCGTCCTTCTGGCCTGCACGGCCATTCTGATTTACCGCACCCTGAAAATGAAGCCGGAAAAGGACACAAAAATCGACCTGTGGACCAGCGGCACCCGCCGGGTCTATATCACCATGGGTATTCTGGTGGTCTACCTGCTGGTGCTTCCCTTTCTGGGCTTTATCATCTCTACCTTTGTTCTGGAGCTTATTTTTATCCAGTGGTTTGCAAAGAAGAATCCCGTTATCACCGCGCTTATCGCCGCCGCCATTACGATGGTGGTCTACTGTGCCTTCCGCTTCCTGCTGAACGTGCCGGTGCATACCTTCGGCATTTTCGCCATTTGAGAAGGGAGGAACTGAGTTTATGAGTATTTTTGCTGAGATTTTTACGACCAGTCTGACCCCGATGGTCTTTCTGTATATGGCCGTGGGCGTGCTGTCCGGCATCTGCATCGGCGCCCTGCCCGGCCTGACCGCCACCATGGGCGTGGCCCTGCTGCTGCCCATGACCTTCGGCATGGACGCCGCCCAGGGCATCCTGATGCTGCTGGGCATCTACTGCGGCGCCATCTACGGCGGCTCTATCTCCGCAGTCCTGCTGCACACCCCCGGCACCCCCGCCTCCGCTGCTACCGCCATTGACGGCTATGCCCTGGCCCAGAAGGGCGAGGCCGGCCGGGCGCTGGGCGCCGCCACCCTCTCCAGCTACATCGGCGGCCTGGTGTCCGTGGCCTGCCTGTGCCTTATCAGCCCCATGCTGGCCAAGCTGGCGCTGAAGTTCAGTTCCGCCGAGTTCTTCCTGCTGGCTGTCTTCGGCCTGTGCATCATCGGCAACATCTCCGGTGAGGACATTGAAAAGGGCCTGATCTGCGGCTGCATCGGCATCCTGGTGGCCTGCGTGGGCATCGACAGCGTGACCAGCTATATCCGCTTCTCCCCCAAAGACAATTTCAATTTCATGAACGGCATCAATTATATTCCCATCATGATCGGTCTCTTCGCCATGAGCCAGGCCTTTGAGAACATTGAGTCCATCTTTGGGGAGGAGGAGGTCCAGGCAAAGCTGACCAACATCCTCCCCAAAAAGGAGGACCTGAAGAAGATTATCCGCATCGCCCCCCTCACCGGCCTGATCGGCACCTTCATCGGCATCATCCCCGGCGCGGGCGCGGACATCGGCTCCTTTGTGGGCTACAACGTAGCCCGGTCCATCGCCAAGGAGCCTGAGCTCTTCGGCAAGGGCTCGGTAGAAGCCATCTCCGGCCCCGAGGGCGGCAACAACGGCGTCACCGGCGGCGCCATGATCCCCATGCTCACCCTGGGCGTGCCCGGCGACGCGGTCACCGCCATCATGATCGGCGCTCTGACCATCCAGGGCCTTACCCCCGGCCCCATGCTGTTCAGCACCAACAAGGTGCTGGTGTATACCATCTTCCTGGGCATGTTCATCGCCAACACCCTGATGTGCCTGTTCGGCTTTGCCGGCATCCGGCTGTTCACCAAGGTGCTCAGCGTACCCAAGGTGATTCTCACCCCGGCTATCTTCGTGCTGTGCGTCATCGGCTCCTACGCCATGAAGAATAGTCTGTTCGATGTGTGGGTCATGCTCATCGCCGGGGTCGTGGGTTACTTCCTGGCCAAGGTGAAGGTGCCCACCAGCCCCGCCATTCTGGGCCTTATCCTGGGTCCCATGGCCGAGAAGAATTTCCGTACTGCCCTGCTGAAGTCCGGTGGTTCTCCCTCCGTGTTCTTCAGCTCCGCCATCGCGTGGTTCTTCATCTTCCTGATTGTTATCAGCCTTTTCGGCGGCAAGCTGAAGGCACTGCTCTTTAAGAAAAAGAGCGCCAACTGATTTTCACCGCCCCAGGCGGAGCGCCTCTGAATCCAGACAGGCGCTCCGCCTTTCTGCGGGGCAGAGGTAAAACCCATGCCATCCTCTCCTTGTCAAAAATGAACGCCGGTTACTTAAAAAGTAACCGGCGTTCTCGTACCTGATAATTTTGATAATGATAGATTGGACGATGATTGCCTGGCCTGATCAGCAGTCAGTTCCTAGAATGAACCTTCAGCTTCTGGGACGCGCGGAGGCGGGCTCCAGCTCCAGGGGGCCGAGCTCGGAGAAGGGGTCGTCCTCAACTTCGGCCTCATCTTCATCCTCGTCCACGTTGAAGTCCAGATTGACCTCCCGCTCGGGGCGGCGGCGGGCCTGGGCAACCAGGTTGCCCTCGTCGTCGATAATGTCCTCCTGGCGGTACTGGGCCAGGCCGGAGCCGGCGGGGATCAGCTTGCCGATGATGACGTTCTCCTTCAGGCCCTGGAGGTGGTCCACCTTGCCCTTGATGGCGGCCTCGGTAAGGACCTTGGTGGTCTCCTGGAAGGAGGCGGCGGACAGGAAGGACTCGGTGGCCAGCGAGGCCTTGGTGATACCCATGAGCAACCGGGTGCAGGTGGGCAGGACCAGGTCCTCGCCCATCTCGTCCTTCTCCCCGGCGTCGATGCGGGCCTGGATGGCGTCCTGGGCATCCAGGAAGTCCACCAGATCCACGGTGGAACCGGACAGCAGCTCGGAGCTGCCGGCCTCCTCCACCCGGACCTTACGCATCATCTGGCTGACAATCACCTCGATGTGCTTGTCGTTGATGTCCACGCCCTGTTGACGGTAGGGTTTCTGCACCTCGCAGATCAGGTAGTTGTGGCAGTCGGACAGGCCGCGGATGCGCAGTACGTCGTGGGGAGACAGCACGCCCTCGGTAAGCTCCACGCCCTTCTGCACCACGTCGCCCTCCTTCACCTTGATGCCGGAGGAGTAGGGCAGGGCGTAGGTGACCACCTCGCCGTCGTCGGCGGTGATGGTGACATTGCACATCACGTTGCGTTTGGTCTCCTCAATGGAGATGCGGCCGGAGATCTCGGCCAGCTGGGCCATCTTCTTGGGCTTGCGGGCCTCAAACAGCTCCTCCACGCGGGGCAGACCCTGGGTGATGTCGCCGCCGGCCACGCCGCCGGTGTGGAAGGTACGCATGGTCAGCTGGGTGCCCGGCTCACCGATGGACTGGGCGGCGATGATGCCCACCGCCTCGCCGGCGCCCACGGGCTCGCCGATGGCCAGGTTGATGCCGTAGCACCGGGCGCACACGCCGGAGCGGGCCCGGCAGGTGAGGACGGAACGAATCTTGACCTGATGGATGCCGTGGTCCTCCAGGGTCTTGGCGTCGTCCTTCCGGAGCATGGTATCCCGGGTAAAGAGCACCTCTCCGGTGGTGGGATCGACGATATCGTCGGTGGGATAGCGGCCGTGGACACGCTCGGCGAAGGTCTCGATTACCTGGCCGTGCTCCTCAATCTCGCTGACCAGGATGCCCTCGCGGGTGCCGCAGTCCTCCTCCCGAATAATGACCTGCTGGGACACGTCCACCAGACGGCGGGTCAGGTAGCCCGAGTCGGCGGTACGCAGGGCGGTGTCGGCCATGCCCTTCCGGGCGCCTCTGGAGGAGATGAAGTACTCCAGCACCGACAGGCCCTCACGGAAGTTGGCCTTGATGGGGATCTCGATGGTACGGCCGGCGGTATCGGCCATCAGGCCGCGCATACCGGCCAGCTGACGAATCTGAGCCATGGAGCCGCGGGCGCCCGAGTCGGCCATCATGAAGATGGGGTTGTACTGGTCCATGGACTCCTGGAGGGCGTCGGTGACGTCCTTGGTGGTCTTCTCCCAGGCGGACACGGTGAGGCGGTAGCGCTCCTCGTTGGTGATAAGGCCCCGGCGATACTGCTTGTCGATGCGGACAATCTCCTTCTCGGTCTCACCGATCAGCTCATACTTCTTGGAGGGGACGGTCATGTCGGCGATGGCCACGGTGAGGGAGCCCACAGTGGAGTAGTGGTAGCCCAGGTCCTTAATGGCGTCCAGCATACCGGCGGAGGTGGTGAAGCCGTGGCGGGTGATGCACTTGTCGATAATCTTGCCCAGCATCTTCTTGCCGACCACCTCGTTGATCTCCAGGTCGAACATGGTGTCCGGGTCGGTGCGGTCCACAAAGCCCAGGTCCTGGGGGATGGCCTCGTTATAGATCATGCGGCCCACTGTGGTGGTAACCAGCTTGTGCCGCATCTCGCCGTCCACCTCCCGGAACATCCGCACCTGAATGGGGGTGTGGAGGGTGACCAGGCCGGCGTCGTAGGCCAGCATGGCCTCGTCCTTGTCGGCGAAAGCGTGGTTGACATCGCCCTCGTCCCGGGCGTAGGTGAGGTAGTAGGCGCCCAGAATCATGTCCTGAGAGGGGATGGTAACCGGGCCGCCGTCCTGGGGACGGAGCAGGTTGTTGGCGGACAGCATCAGCACCCGGGCCTCGGTCTGGGCCTCGGCGGACAGGGGGACGTGGACGGCCATCTGGTCGCCGTCGAAGTCGGCGTTAAAGGCGGTACACACCAGGGGGTGGAGCTTGATGGCCCGGCCCTCCACCAGCACCGGCTCGAAGGCCTGGATGCCCAGACGGTGCAGCGTGGGGGCGCGGTTGAGCATCACGGGGTGGTCCTTAATGACGAACTCCAGAGCGTCCCACACGGCGGCCTCGCCCTTTTCCACCATCTTCTTGGCGGCCTTGATGTTGTTGGCCAGGCCGTCGTCCACCAGCTTCTTCATGACGAAGGGGCGGAACAGCTCAATGGCCATCTCCTTGGGCAGGCCGCACTGATAGATTTTCAGGGAGGGGCCCACCACGATAACGGAGCGGCCGGAGTAGTCCACACGCTTGCCGAGAAGGTTCTGGCGGAAGCGGCCCTGCTTGCCTTTCAGCATGTCGCTCAGGGACTTCAAGGCCCGGTTGTTGGCGCCGGTGACGGCACGGCCCCGGCGGCCGTTGTCGATGAGGGCGTCCACCGCTTCCTGGAGCATCCGCTTCTCGTTGCGGACAATGATGTCGGGGGCGTTGAGTTGGATCAGCCGCTTGAGGCGGTTGTTCCGGTTGATCACCCGGCGGTACAGGTCGTTCAGGTCGGAGGAGGCGTAGCGCCCGCCGTCCAGGGGGACCATGGGCCGAATCTCGGGGGGAATCACCGGCAGCACGTCGATAATCATCCACTCGGGTTTGTTGCCCGAGACCCGGAAGGCGTCCACCACCTCCAGCCGCTTGATGATCTTTACCTTCTTCTGGCCGGAGGCGTCTTTCAGTTCCTTGCGCAGCTGCTCGGACAGCTGATCCAGGTCAATTTGCTGGAGGAGCTTCTTCACAGCCTCGGCGCCCATGCCGGCATCAAAGTCGTCCTCGTACTTCTCCCGCATGTCCCGATACTCTTTTTCTGAGAGAATCTGGTTCTTGGATAGAGGGGAGAAGCCGGGGTCAATCACGATATAAGCGGCGAAGTACAGCACCTTTTCCAGGATGCGGGGGCTGATGTCCAGCAGCAGGCCCATCCGGGAGGGGATGCCCTTGAAGTACCAGATGTGGGATACGGGGGCGGCCAGCTCGATGTGACCCATCCGCTCCCGGCGGACCTTGGCCTTGGTAATCTCCACGCCGCAGCGGTCGCACACCTTGCCCTTGTACCGGATTTTCTTATACTTGCCGCAGTTACACTCCCAGTCCTTGGTGGGGCCAAAGATTTTTTCGCAGAACAGGCCCTCCTTCTCGGGCTTGAGGGTGCGGTAGTTGATGGTCTCCGGGCGCTTCACTTCGCCGAAGGACCATTCGCGGATCTGCTCGGGGGAGGCGATGCCAATTCGGATCGCGTCAAACTCAGCGTAGCTCATGCTTTGATCTCCTCCCTGTTTCAATTATAGTCGTCTTCGGCAAAGAGGGCGTCCTCGGAGCCCTCCTCAGCCGCTGCAAGGGCCAAATCGTCGTCGTCGCTGTCACCCTTGAAGGTGAAGCCGCCTGCGGAGGCGAAGTCGCTGTCGGCCTGATAGCTGCCGAAGTCGTCTTCCCGCTCGTAGTAGTTGTCCTGGACGGGCTGGTAGGTGTCCTCGTCCTCGTCCTTCAGCTCGATCTCAGCGCCGTCCTTGTCCAGCACCTTCATATCCAGACACAGGGACTGGAGCTCTTTAATAAGCACCTTGAAGGACTCGGGCACACCGGGCTTGGGCACGTTCAGGCCCTTGACGATGGCCTCGTAGGTCTTCACACGGCCGGTGACGTCGTCGGACTTCACCGTGAGAATTTCCTGGAGGGTGTAGGCCGCGCCGTAGGCCTCCAGAGCCCACACCTCCATCTCGCCGAAGCGCTGGCCGCCAAACTGGGCCTTGCCGCCCAAGGGCTGCTGGGTGACTAGGGAGTAGGGGCCGGTGGCACGGGCGTGAATCTTATCGTCCACCAGGTGGTGGAGCTTAAGGAAGTAGACGTAGCCCACGGTGACGGGGTTGTCGAACCGGCGGCCGGTGCGGCCGTCGTAGAGCCAGTTTTTGCCGTCGATGATGCGCAGGCGGCGCTCCCGCTGCCACTGGGCCACCTGGGCGGTGTCGCCCATCTCCTCGGCGGTGAGGGGACGCATCTCCTGGCCCTCCTCGCCGGCCAGATAGAGGGGCTTGCCGATAAGGGGCTCGTCCACGCCCACCTCCCGGGCCAGACCGGCCAGCTTCAGGCAGTCCTGAATGTCGGCCTCGGTGGCGCCGTTGAAGATGGGGGTGGCTACCTTCCAGCCCAGGGTCTTGGCGGCGTAGCCCAGATGGACCTCCAGCACCTGGCCGATGTTCATACGGGAGGGCACGCCCAGGGGGTTCAGCACGATGTCCAGGGGGGTGCCGTCGGGAAGGAAGGGCATATCCTCCTGGGGCAGGATGCGGGAGACAACGCCCTTGTTGCCGTGGCGGCCGGCCATCTTGTCGCCCACGGAAATCTTCCGCTTCTGGGCGATGTAGACCCGGACCACCTGGTTGACGCCGGCGCCCAGCTCGTCGCCGTTTTCCCGGGTGTAGACCTTCACGTCCACCACGATGCCGCTCTCGCCGTGGGGCACCTTCAGGGAGGTGTCGCGGACCTCACGGGCCTTCTCGCCAAAGATAGCCCGGAGCAGCTTCTCCTCGGCGGTGGCCTCGGCCTCGCCCTTGGGGGTGACCTTGCCCACCAGATAGTCGCCGGCGCGAATCTCAGCGCCCACCCGGATGATGCCGTGCTCGTCCAGGTCCTTCAGGGCGTCATCGCCCACGTTGGGGATGTCCCGGGTGATGGTCTCGGGGCCCAGCTTGGTGTCCCGGGCCTCGGTCTCATACTCCTCGATGTGGATGGAAGTAAATACGTCGTCCTTTACCATCCGCTCGTTGAGGAGGATGGCGTCCTCGTAGTTGTAGCCCTCCCAGGTCATAAAGCCCATGAGGATGTTCCGGCCCAGGGCCACCTCGCCCTGGTCGGTGGAAGGGCCGTCGGCCAGCACGTCCTGGAAGTCCACACGCTGGCCGGCGTCCACGATGGGCCGCTGGTTGATACAGGTGGTGTGGTTGGAGCGCAGGTACTTGGTCAGGCGGTAGTGTTTGGTGCCCAGCTTGGGGTCGTCATAGGCCACGGTGATCCGCCGGGCGTCCACCTTGGTAACGGTGCCCGGTCCCTCGGCCAGAATGGCCACCTCGGAGTCGGTGCAGTTCTTGTGCTCCTGGCCGGTGGCCACGATGGGGGCCTCGGGCCGGAGCAGGGGAACGGCCTGACGCTGCATGTTGGCACCCATCAGGGCGCGGTTGGCGTCGTCGTTCTGGAGGAAGGGAATCATGGCGGTGGCCACCGACACCATCATCTTGGGGGACACGTCCACATAGTCCACCCGGTGCTTATCCACCGAGATGGTCTCGTTGCGGTGGCGGCAGGTGACGCGCTCGTTAACCAGACAGCCGTTTTCGTCCACCGGTTCGGTGGCCTGGCCGATGATATACTCGTCCTCCACGTCGGCGGTCATATAGGTGATCTCGTCGGTGAGCCGACCGGTCTCCTTGTCCACCTTGCGGTAGGGGGACTCGATAAAGCCGTACTTGTTAATCCGGGCGTAGGAGGCCAGGTAGGAGATCAGACCGATGTTGGGACCTTCGGGGGTCTCAATGGGGCATAGGCGGCCGTAGTGGGAGTAGTGGACGTCACGCACGTCGAAGGAGGCCCGGTCCCGGCTCAGACCGCCGGGGCCCAGGGCGGACAGGCGGCGCTTGTGGGTCAGCTCGGCCAGGGGATTGGTCTGGTCCATGAACTGGGACAGGGGGGAGGAGCCGAAGAACTCCTTAATGGCGGCGGTAACCGGCCGGATGTTGATAAGGGACTGGGGGGTGACCACGTCCAGGTCCTGGGTGGTCATCCGCTCCCGGATGACACGCTCCATGCGGGAAAAGCCGATGCGGAACTGGTTCTGAATCAGCTCACCCACGCAGCGCAGCCGGCGGTTGCCCAGGTGGTCGATGTCGTCGGGGGTGCCGATGTTGTTGGCCAGGCAGTTCAGGTAGTTGATGGAGGCCATAATGTCCTCCACGGTGATGTGGTTGGGAATCAGGTCCTCCTTGGAGCGGCGGATGGCGGCCTTCAGCTCCTCACCCTTGTACTGGTCCACCAGGGCGCACAGGGCGGGGAAGGAGACCATCTCGTCGATTCCCGCCTCGGCGGGGTCGAAGCCGGTGAGGGCAATAAAGCCCTTCTTGTCCACCATGTTGTTGGAAAACACCTTGACCATCCGGCCATCCACGTCCACAACAGCCCGGTTGACGCCCCGGGAGTCCAGCTCCTGGGCCCGCTCCCGGGTGAGGACCTCGCCGGCCTCGGCGATGATCTCGCCGGTGCGGGGGTCGTCCACGGGCAGGGCCAGCTTACAGCCGGCCAGCCGGGTCCACAGGGCCATCTTCTTGTTGAACTTGTAGCGGCCCACGGTGGACAGGTCGTACCGCCGGTGGTCGAAGAAGGTGGCGTTGATGAGGGTCTCGGCGGAGTCCAGCGTGGGGGGCTCGCCGGGACGCAGCTTGCGGTAGATCTCCAGCATGGCCTCCTCATAGCTCTTGCAGGCATCCTTCTCCAGGGTGGCCAGAATGCGCTCGTCCTCGCCAAAGAGCTCCAGAATTTCCGCGTCGCTGCGGGGGCCCAGGGCCCGGATGAGGCAGGTGACAGGGAGCTTGCGGTTCTTGTCGATGCGGACGTAGAACACGTCGCTCAGGTCGGTCTCATACTCCAGCCAGGCGCCCCGGCCGGGGATGACGGTGGTGGAATAGGTCTTGTTGTCCGCCTTGTCCACCTCGCGGGTATAGTACATGCCGGGGGAGCGGACGATCTGGGAGACAATCACCCGCTCGGCCCCGTTGATGACAAAGGTGCCCGAGTTGGTCATGATGGGGAAGTCCCCCATGAAAATCTCCTGCTCATTGATCTGATTGTTCTGGGTGTTGCGCAGCTGGACCTTCACCTTGATGGGGGCGGCGTAGGTGGCGTCCCGGGCTTTGCACTCCTCCACGTCGTACTTGGGTTGCTCGTCCATGGAGAAGTCCACAAAGGACAGCTCCAGGTTGCCACCGTAGTCCACGATGGAGCCCACGTCCTTGAAGACCTCCTTCAGGCCCACGTCCAGAAACCACTGGTAGGAGGTCTTCTGCACCTCCAGCAGGTTGGGCATCTCCAGGATCTCCTCGTACCGGGCGAAGCTCTTGCGGGGGGTCTTGCCGTACATTACGTCCTTGACGACCATGCTGAAATATCAACTCGCTTTCTTCAGAATTGACGGTTGGTTGACACTTTTTCCTGGCGGAATTTGGGGGAAGCGGGGGAAATTGCCGTCAGGTTGCACAATTATGGCGGGAAGGGGAGAAACGATACACACGGACGTGTGGACTGTTTTATGGGCTTTTCTCTTGCCAATCCCTCCGGGGTGTGCTACACTGACATTGTGAATATGGAAAAGTGTCCGATTGAAGCAAAGGGACACAAAAGCATTTTATTCTACCATAACTGGGATAGGCTGTCAAGGCCTATTTCTGTTTTTTTATGGAAAAAACGCCCACCGCCTGGTTCCAGACGGTGGGCGCGGGTTTTTTATGTATGAGATCAGACGATCCGGCGGCCGCCAACAAAGCCGGTGGTGTAATAGGCGTCGCTCAGCTTGCTGATGATGACGCCCACCTTGGCAGTGGAGGCGTGGATGAACTGCTGGTTGCCGATGTAGAGTCCCACATGGGTGGCGCGGGTGTTGGCGTTGCCCTTCTTGAAGATGACGATGTCGCCGGGCTGGAGCTCGCTCATGGAGACGGGGGTGCCGTTGTCCAGCTGGCCGGAACAGGTGCGGTTCAGGCTGTAGCCGAACTGCTTGTACACATAGCTGGTGAAGCCGGAGCAGTCAAAGCCGCTGGGGGAGCTGCCGCCGTGGACATAGCGGTAACCCTTGAACTGGAGGGCGTAGTCGGCGATCTCCTGGCCCTTGCTGTAGGAGGCCTCGTAGGCGGCGGCGTCAATTTCGGTGACGTAGTCGGCGCTGACATAGCCGTTGCTGATGTGATACCAGCCGTCCAGCTTTTCGACCACCTCGGCGGTCCGGCCGGCGTACAGGCTGCCCACCCGGTCATAGTCGGTGCTGGGGCCGGAGCGGATATTCAGGGGGCCCTCGGTGACCTTGATGTAAACCTTGTCGGAGGCGGGCTCAGCGGCAGGGGCGGCGGTGGTCTGGGGAGCGGCCGCGCTGTCCTCGGTGACGATGAGGTACTCGCCGGACACATAGCCGGTGGTGCCCTTGTAGGAGACCTGATACCAGCCGTCCACCAGACCGGAGAGGACGTCTACCTGGGTGCCGTGGGACAGCTGCTTCAGCACGGAACTGCTGGTGTTGGCTTCGGAGCGGAGCCGGAGGCTGCTGCCCTCGGTGTTGACGGTGCCGGTGGCGGCCAGGGCGGGGGTAATCAGGGTGCTGACCAGCAGCAGGCCGGCGGTGAGACGGGATACAGTGCGCTTGAAATTCATATTGACGTCCTCCTCTTTTTTTGCAGACGGGTTATCAGCAGTTTAACGTAAATCTGTAACTATTTGTTACTTTCCGGCCAGCGCCCGGTCCAGCCAGACGGCGGCCACGTCCATTGCGGCGTAAAGACTGTCCTTTTCGCTCTTTTTAACCACCCGGTCCCGGCTTTTCAGGTCAGGGTCGGTGAGCTGGAGCTGAACGGATACCCGGTCTGCCACCGGCAGGCCGCCCTGGTCCTTGGAGGACAGGATCTGAAGCATAATGATGTATTTTTCAGCCATTGTTCCGTAATAAATCAGATTATCTTTCCGGCGGAGGGGGTGTCCCTTGTAGGAAAGAGGCAGGTTTTCGTTTGCCATGGTTAGCCTCCTCTAAAATTGTGTCTTAAAAAACTGTAACCGAATTGTAACATATTTGTTACCGTTTGTCAAACCTTTTCCGGAAAAAATCCTGGAGAATTTTTGCACAAAAAATGAGGGCCGCCGGCGGAGGCGGTCCTCACGGTGTTTATACCTCGGGATGGTGGCCCTCGGTGGACAGATAGGCGGGGCCGCGGCTCTGGACCTTGGCAAAGGCCCGCCGGCGCACCACCAGCATAAGAAAAAGGAAGTGGAACAGGGAGGTGATAATCCAGGTGACGGGGTAGGAGAGATACAGACAGGCGGGGGTGCGGTAGACGGGGAAGACGACAGCCACCCAGACCAGCCGTAGCCCGCAGGCCCCCACGATGGAGGTGACCATGGGGATCACCGAGCTGCCCAGCCCCCGGAGCACCCCAACCAGGGCCTCCATCACGCCGCAGATAAAGTAGGGGCAGCAGATATAGAGCATCCGAACCAGGGCCTGATGCACCACATCAGGCTCGCCGGGGGCGTAGATATTCACCAGCGGGGCGCCCAGGAGGTAAGCCAGGTTGCCGGCGACCAGGCCAAAGAGGACCGAGAAGACGGTGCACTGCCAGGCCACCCGGTCCACCCGGTCACACTTGGCGGCGCCGTAATTCTGGCCCACAAAAGAGATGGCCGCCTGGTGGAAGGAGTTCATGGTGACGTAGACAAAGTTCTCGATGTTGGCCCCGGCGGCGGAGCCGGCCACCAGAACCGGGTCGTCAAAGGAGTTGAGGGAGGACTGAATCACCACGTTGGACAGGGAAAACACCACCCCCTGAAAGCCGGCGGGCAGACCGACCTTTAAAATCTGGAGCACGCCCCGTTTTTCCAGCCCCAGCCGTTTCAATTCCAGTTGGAGGGGGCCCTGCTCCCGCATCATGCACCGCACAACCAGTGCGGCGGAGATGTACTGGGCGATGATGGTGGCCAGCGCCACCCCGGCCACGTCCATTTGCAGGACGATTACAAAGACCAGATTCAGGAGCACGTTGACCACACCGGCGAAGGTGAGGAAATACAGTGGCCGCTGGGTGTCGCCCTGGGCCCGGAGGATGGCTGCGCCAAAGTTGTAGACCAGGTTGGCAGGCATGCCCAGGAAGTAGATGCGTAAGTACACGGTGGCCAGGTCGATCACATCGGTGGGGGAGGACATCCACTCCAGCAGTTGCCGGACCATCACCACACCGAAGATCATCATGCCGATGCCGCTGGCCAAGGCCAGGGTCATGGCGGTGTGGACGCTGCGGCCCACGTTGTCGTAGCGCCCGGCTCCCAGGTCCCGGGACACCACCACGTTGGTGCCCACCGACAGACCCACAAACAGGTTGATGGTCAGGTTGATGAGGGAGGTGTTGGAGCCCACCGCCGCCAGCGCCTCCTTGCCGGCAAAGCGGCCCACCACAACTACGTCCGCCGCGTTGAACAGCAGCTGGAGCAGGCTGGAGGCCATAAGCGGCAGGGCAAAGAGCAGAATCTTGTCCGCCAGAGACCCGTTGCACATGTCAATGCTGTGACTTTTTTTCACAATGCGCGATTCTCCTTTAAAAGGTCGTTCTTAACAGTCAGACTATCTTACTACAGGAAAACCGGGCGGTCTAGTACAAAAATGAACAAATTATAAGGTGGGATTTTGTTCTAACATTACCACCGTCTCCACATGTGTCGTCACTATGATGGGAACATGTTGTATCTGCCTTGTCAGTAGGATGGGAACACAAACCGACAGCCTGCTTTGCGGCCTTGCTGTTCTTGCGGGGCGGCTTAAAGTTTGCTCCGTCCATGTGACTTTGAAAACCTGTCTTGTAAATGAATGTCAGCTTGGCCGGGTCTTTGCGGCCTTCTTCATCATACCCCCCAACGATCACTTTTTCAACTATGCTTTCAAAAATATAGCGATCAAATTCTTCAAGTACATTGTTTTGTTCCAGCGTTTTTCTAAACTCTGCAATACGCTTTTTCATGGCGCTCTCGGTTTCCGCCGTCTCCTGCAAATCACGGCGCTGGGCTTGAAGCTGCTCGATCTGGCTTGTGAGATCAAGATATTTACTTTCGTAGGTTTCTTTGTCCAATACTTCTTCCAAACGCATATCGACCAGCTTCGCCCGCTTTGCTTCCAGCGCCCGGATGTCCTTTTCAATTTTTACCAACTGCTTGCCAGCATTGTTTTCAGACAAGGTTTCTTCTGTTCTGGCAATAAACTCGTCCAAAACATCTTTGTTGTTCTGGCAAAGAAGCCTGTACGACTCCACAAATGCCTGCTCTATCGTTTCCTCGGCTATTCCTTTGCTGTCAGGGCAGAATTTCTTGCCCTTTTTGGTGCTGGTAACACATTGCCAGATAACCTTATTGTACTGTGAACCGCTGTGCCAGCTTCGTCGTGTCAGTGTTCCGCCGCAAAAACCACATTCCAGCATACAGCTAAATGCATACTTGCGGCTAAATTTTTCGCGCTTGCCGTCTGAATTTAACCGCCTTGGCTTGGCACGACGCCTTAAAATTTCCTGCGCTTTTTCAAAGACTTCTTCGGATATGATAGGTTCATGGTGATCTCGGATATAAAACTGATCTTCCTCTCCGAAATTGTCCAGGCGGCGCTTGGATATAGGGTCAAGGGTAAAGGTTTTTCCCATCAAAATATCGCCCTTGTATTTCTCGTTCTTGATAATGCCAATCACAGTAGTTTCAGCCCATGTTGTACTGCCTCGCTTGGTCTTATAGCCCAGGTTTTGAAGTTCCTGTGCGATGACGGAGCCACCGGCCCCCTCAATATAGCGGCGGAAAATATAGCGCACGATCTCCGCTTCTTCCTCATTGACAGTGATTGTCTTGTCCTCCGGGTGGTAGTCATAGCCCAGGCAACCTTGGAAGCCGACCAACTCACCACGCTGCATCTTCATTTTCAGACCCTTTTTGACGTTAGCGGAAATGTTTTCTACTTCCTGCTGTGCCACAGAGCTTAGAATGACAAGAAGCAATTCGCCATCCATCGTAAGGGTATTGATGTTTTCTTCCTCAAAGAAAACCGCAATGCCCTTCTCTTTAAGCATACGGACATATTTCAGTGTGTCCAGCGTATTCCTCGCAAACCTCGAAATAGACTTGGTGACGATCATGTCAATGTCGCCGTTCATACAGTCATTGATTAACCGCTGGAAGTCCTCACGCTTTGTTACCTGTGTGCCGGTAATCGCCTCGTCTGCATAGATGCCAGCCAAAGTCCAATCGGAGTTTCCTTTGATAAGTTCTGTGTAATATGCGACCTGTGACTTGTAGCTGTTCAGTTGATCTTCGCTGTCTGTGCTGACACGGCAGTATGCCGCCACGCGGAGCCGTTTTGCAAAGTTCGTCCGCGCCCGTGGGGATAATGTGTTCCGTGCTTTGATGATTTCAACGCCGCTCATATATAGCCCTCCTTTTGTGTTCCTATTATAGTGTTTATTATAACACATACAGGACGGCAAATCAAGACGTTAAATTTGAAACTATCTTGTAATCTTTCATAAGGCGATTTTTGATAAGGGAATACTCCTTGTCGGTTATCAGCTTCTTGTCAAGCAGCTGTTTCAAAAAGGAAAGCTGCATACTGTACCTAATCAAGTTGCTGTTTTTCAAGATTTTCCCCTTTCACGAAACAAAAGGTTCATGGTGAAAAGGGGCATAAATCGGACGGCTGGCGGCGACCAGCACCACGGGACTTTCACCCCCGCGTGGTTCTCACGCGGCCCTACCCATTGCCTGCGACGCTTTGAACGCTCGGACTGTGGCGGTAAGGGAGTATCGTTAGCGTATGCGCCGCTGATTATAAGTTGCCGACTTTTCGGTGTAGGCGGTTCTCGCTCTCCCGCAGGATGCGGGGTCATGGCGCGCCCACCGATGCGGCGCATACAGAATGTGTCCGTTGCCCTATGCTGCGCCGCCGTTATCTTACGGGCTTTCTTTGTCAAGGTGCAGCGCCGGGCCGGAGGCGGTGAAACATGGAAAGGGTAAGGTGTTCCGCCTGCCCTGCCGGGCCGGTTGCCGTCAGCCTAAACCGACGATAGCCTGAATGAGCTTGTTTTCCAAGTGGTGCTTCATCCACTCGTCCAGGCAGACATAGGGGTTGCCGTATTCGTCACACAGCGTCCGGGTGCAGAGCTTGTTTATGTAGCCCTCGTAGTACCGCAAGACCTGCTCCACGGCTTCGGCATCCCCGGCGCGGGCGGCT
>ERZ808037.838-NODE-838-length-24401-cov-4.639780_pt1 | contig 24401 bp, 14 predicted proteins | sample MGYA00380190_ERZ808037 | MGnify/ENA primary metagenome ERZ808037 (study PRJEB31490, sample SAMN06133399) | mouse gut metagenome | isolation source: J9 | host: mice | place: China: Chengdu | collected 2015-05 ... | reverse complement strand
TTAAGAAACACGGCTGTCGCCGGCTCCACCGAACCGACGGTGATCGACCCCATCGCACATCCGAATACAAGACCCACGATGATGCCGACCGCCACGAGAACGACGGTGTCATTGTATATGTATCGCTTTGCATCATGAACTGAAAACCCGTTGATCATGAGCACAATGAGCTCGCGCTTCTTCTCGTCAATGAACATAACGTTGAGATTCAGCAGCACGACGATGGCCATAAGGATCGAAAGCACCAGGTAAATCAGCACCACCGTGCGCGACACGTTCGAGAACGTCTTAAAGTTGACGCCTTCCTTGACCTTGTCGTCGACAACCGACTCGACCCCGTCAATCCCGGCCAGCTGATCCGAAAGGTCGCTCAATCCCGCCGAGTCACCTGCGTCGACAAGCAGCGCATTCGGCACAAAATCAGCCTCGAACTCACGCTCGTAAAACTCACGCCCCATGACCATTTCCTGATGAGTGAGCCAGAACTCATAGAAACCGAGGATCGTGACATCATGCCGGACGCCGTCGCCCGCATCGACCCGTATCGTGTCGCCCACCTTCGCGCCTTGATGTTCCGCATAAGCCTGAGAAACCCAAGCGCCCTCTCCCGCCAAGTCGAGCTCGCCGCCTGAAACCGGGTTAACATGGTAAAGACGAGAGAACCCGTCGGCGTCGGCGGGAACGATAGCGCGCACGGAGCCGCGCTCCCCGTTAGGCTGGTCAACGACAAAGCCCTGACGACGAACTTGCGTCGAATCGAATCCCTTGCCTTCGATCACCTCTTCGACGTCGTTCGCCACCCCATCGACATCAGTGTCGACATATGCGATGCCATTGAAGCCGAACACGTTCTCGTAATGCCGATCATAGCTCTTGAGCACGTCATCGTTCAGCGTGAGCGCCGTCACGATGAGAGCGGTGCAGCCAGCCACACCGACAATCGTCGAGAAAACGCGCCGCTTGTCATTCATGCAATTGTTCACGATGGTCTGCGTGAGCAGGGGCAATTTGTCCCAAATGCCCCATTTCTCATAAAAGCGAGTCTTGCCCTCGGGGGGCTTCTCGCCCTTCAACAGCTCAACCGCATGCTCGCGCATGATGCCATGGCACGCAAACCACGTGGTGCCCAACACGAGAACGAGCTCGAGACCGGAAACGGCGAGGAAAAGGGGGAGCCCGAAGAACGGAGGGTAATCACCCAAGATGAACATGCCGCCGAGCACGTGGCCGATTATCCCCTCGACCGCGATGACGCCCACGATGGTGCCGATGACCGCGCCGGAGACAACCGCGATTGCCGAATAGGCCAGGAAGCCGAGCGCAACCTCCTTCTCACGCAATCCGAGCGCCTTCTTCGTGCCAATTTGCATAATCTGCTCATGGACGATGCGGCTGACCGCGGAATAGCTGACGAGCAAGCCGACGATGATGAACAATGCCGCCATCGACCAGCTGAGATGATTCGTCACATCGCTGAACATCGACACCTCGGCCACGCCCGCATTGTAAGAACGACCGGCGATGTTGCTGGAACAGGACTTCAAGTCTTCGAGCTGGCGCTTGGCATCCTCGAGCTTCGCCTCGTTCTCGCTGATGGTCTTTCGCCCGTCCTCGAGCTTCGCCTCGCCATCCGAAATCGATGCGCGCGCATCAGCAAGCTCGGACTCCTTTTGATAATAGGCATTCCAGCCTGATTTCAACTCGCGCTCGGCCTTTGACACTTCCGCACGGGCAGCCTCGATCTTCTCGCGGTTCCCTTTGAGTTCCTTGCGCATTTCCCGAATGGTCGCCGTCTTGCCGCCCTGCGTGATTTCGACATCGTCGACCTTCGCGTCCGCTTCTTTCTTCGCCTCGGCTTTCGCTTGCGCAATCATCTCATCAGTTGCCATCGGGAACCGTTTAAGCAATTCGGCGACGGCCGCTTTCTCCATCTCGTTCTCGAGCTTTTTCCTCACCCGGGGCACAGCGGCATCGAACTCGCTTTGCGCCGAATCGAGTTGCTGCTCGCTCTTTTTCAGCTCGGATTTCTTGGAAGCAAGCTCACGCTCGCCTTTTTGCAGCTTCGCGTGCATGGAGGCGAGCTGAGAAGCCCCGGAATCAACCTGGGATCGCGCATCGGCAAGTTCTGACTCCTTTTGCGCAAGCTCGTTCTTCGCATCGTTCAACTTGGCTTCCGCATCGTCAACCTCGCTCTTTGCGGAATCATATTCAGATTGATAGCGTTCCTCGGCAAGCCGCTCAGCCAAACCGGAAATACGCTGCTCCATCTCCGCCGATGCCGATTTATACTCATCTGAAAATGAATCCACACCCTCGAAACCGCTGCAGCTCACGTTCACGATTGGGTAACCATCCCGAAAAGCCCCGTCATCAAACGAGCCGGCTCCAACCCAAGCGACAACGTCAATAATGCCCGACCCATTCGGTGAGCTACCGTGCGTTTCGGCGGAATCAGCGAGGTATTCGGGGCTGTCGACAAGCGCCGTCACCTTGAACGAGGCGCTATGCAGGTATTTCATCCCGTCGGCGTCTTCCTCGTCATCCGCATCGTTTTGGAACTCGAGGACGTCTCCGACTCCAAGTCCGAGCGCATTGGCGTCCTTCGCGTTAAGCGCTATCTCGTCAAGGCGCGAAGGGAGCTCTCCCTCCCGAACGCGAAGCGTGTTGATCCGCTCGCCCGCCGTTTGCACCTTCATCGTAACGCGTTTGCCGTCGAGCTCAACCGTCTGAAACGACTGGCGAACCCCCTCAACGTCGGCCACCCCCTCAAGAGCGGCCATTTCCAACAGATTGTCGTCCGTGAAACCATATGGATATTGAACTTGGAAATGATGAAGAGACCCCTCGTCAAAAGCCCGATTAGCGGCGGTTTGCAAGGCCGGGCCCGCCCAGCTGATACCGAGAAAGATGCCCACGCCGAGCGCCACGAACATCAAAATCGAAAAAAATGACACGAACGTGTTCTTGATGTTGGCAAACAGCTCTGTTAGCTGGGTCGGCTTCACGGCATCCCCTTACCACACCAAATCGGTGGCGTGAGCGGGATGGCGGTTCACGGTGACCTCGTGCATGCGGCCGTCGCGCATGCGCACGACGCGATCGGCCATGCGGGTGATTTCCTCGTTATGCGTGACCATGACCATCGTCGTGCCGGACTTGATGACTTCCTCCATGACCTGGAGGACCTCGATCGAAGTTGCGTAATCGAGCGCCGCCGTCGGCTCATCGGCAAGTATGACCTTGGGGTTCTTCACGAGCGCGCGGGCAATCGAGACGCGTTGCTGCTGACCGCCCGACATTTGACTCGGATAATTGCGCTTGCGATCGTCGAGGCCCACGATTTCGAGCGCCTGGTCGGCGTCCATCGGCTCGTCGACGAGCTCGGCGATGAGCTTCAGGTTCTGAAGCGACGTGAGGTTCGGCATCAAGTTGTAGCTCTGGAAGATGAAACCGATGTTGTCGCGGCGAAATTCGGTGAGCTCCTGTTGGGTGGCGTTGCTCAAGTCTTGACCGAGGTATTCGAAAGAGCCTGACGTCGCCGAGTCCATGCCGCCGATGATGTTCAGCAGCGTCGACTTACCGCAGCCCGACTCGCCGAGCAGCACGAGGAACTCGCCTTCGTAGACATCGAGGTTCACGCCTTTGAGAACCTTCGTGATGATGTCGCCGTTCTGGAACTCGCGCGTGATGTCGCGCAGGCTCATCACGACCTCGCCCGGCTGCCACGGTTTGGCCAGCGCCTCGTTCTCCTCGATGGCGATGGCGGCCATCATGGCCATGATCTCCATGACGTCGGCGCCCTCGTCGGTAAACAGGCCGCTATCCGGGCCGTTCACGAATTGGATGACCCCCAGGTCCTCGGAATGGTTCGAAAACGGAACGCACACCATGGAGCTGACGGGCATGCCCTTGAAGTCGATGGCCGTCTCGACGTCCTGATCGGCACGGAAATCGAACAGCCGCTCGGCTTTCTGCGACGCGAACACGCGCCCGACCGCACCGTCGCCCGGCGCATGGCTGCGGCTCGTCAAGTCAACGGGACCGATCCAGAAGTAAGGATGAAGCGCCCCGTCGCCGGCCTTGTCGGCATACCAGATGACGCCGGAATCGGCGCCGGCATTCTCGACGATCGCCTTCAAGCCGCCTTGGAGCGCCTCATCGAGCGTAGTCGCATTGGCGATTACGCTTTGAACCTCGCCGATGGTCTTGAAGTATTGCAGCATCGAGTTATCCATGCCAGCTCCCTATGCACGCAGACTCATTGGCTTCATTATAAGGGGGAACGCGGACGAAGCAGCAGGGAGATTGACTGCACCCGTTTTTGTTAACCTTCCCGCAACCGCGCCTTGCCGCTCACTGTTTCTGCCAGTCGACGAGCAACTTCGCACGATCTGCGATGCGGGCAGCGAACTCTCGGCTCTCTTTGAAATGCACGGCGGCTTCGGCACGAATGCGGTCGAACGCCTCGACGCCGGATTCGCCCAAACCGTCAGCCGCCTCGACCACCGTCCCCAAGGTATCGCGCGCGCGGGCGCGCAAGGAGCTCGCCATCTCGTAGACGGCGAGGGCGTTGGCGGTCACCACGTCGCCGGCGCCGGTCGCTCCACGCTGCGCCGCCTTACGAGCAGCCGCAAGCGCGCCCTTCGCGCGCGCGGCCAGCCGGTCCGCTTGATCGAGCACGCCTCGCACGGCCGAAGTCGCCTCCTCGATCGATTCGGACGTGATGTCGTCCTCGACCCCATAGGTCCCCTGCAGAACTCGCTCGGCGAGCCGGCCCGTCTCTTCGGCAACCGCCTCGACCTCTTCGGCGACGGCAGCGATGTCGATATCTCCCGCAGCTGCTTCCTGCACCTCGCGCACATTCATCACGAGCATCTGCAAGCGATTCTCGACGTTTGCGAAACTGACGTCGGGGTCGTAATCGAGCGAGAGAATCTGGGCAGACGGGTAAAGCTCGCGCAAGCGCTTCACGATGCCGCGCCCCACGATGTGGTTGGGCAAGCACCCGAACGGCTGCAGGATGAGGAAAGCCTCGCAGCCCCGATTCGCGTGATGGATGATTTCACCGGGGATGAGCACGCCTTCCCCGGCATCGAATGTATGGTGGATGATGGAGTCCGACCCCTCCACGAGCTCGGGCATGCGAGTCGCCGGCTCATAAAGCGGATGCGCTCCCGCGATGCGGTCGCACACGTCGTGCGCATGCTCGAACAACGCGTTCGCGATGGCATACCATGCCGTTTCCGCAAGAGGCTTCTTCACGTTATATTCCGCGATTTGCGCTCCCCGGTAGAAATAAGTCTTGCGAATAACGTCGGCCATTCTTGCCTCGATAACCTCGAAGCCGTTGCTTTCGAGATAAGCCTCCACGTCATGGTTGGCGCCTGGGTGGAAGTTCAGCAGGTATTCTCCCACAATGAGCACGCGCGGACGCAAGACGCTGCGGTCATATTCGACGGCGCACATGAGGTCGATGGCGCGCTTGAAACCCCTCCGAGCCCCGCTCGCGCCATGGCGCTCGAGACCCTCCATGATCTCATCCATGCCCGCCTCGAAAGCCGCGTCTGCGGAACCCGGCACGAGCTCGTAGGGACGGATCTTGCGCAGCAGCTCCTCCATCGCGTCGATCATCGGCAACGTCATGGCCACACGCGCCGCCGAGGCGACCGACATCTTGAATCCAGGGTGAAGGTCGTGATAGTCGACGTCGTCGTTCGTGATGATCGGGACATGCGCATACCCCGCGTCATCAAGCGCCTTTCGCAGCAACGCGCAATAATGGGTCAAACGGCAATCACCAATGTATTTGCCGGTGCCGATGGCAACTTCGCAGTCGTCGTATTTCCCGGAACGCAGCTCCGCAAGGCATTCACCGATGGTGATCTGCGCGGGAAAGCATATGTCGTTGTGGACATATTGCTTGCCGAGGCGAATCGCCTCATCGCGCCCGATGGGAACGGGCACGGCGCGCACACCCTGCTTGCTGAACGCGGCCGCCATCATGCGACCAAACGCATGCGACGTGTTCGGCACGAGGATGACCTTCTGCTTGCGGTCGAGTTTCGTGTATTTCACTGGATAAGGATCGCGCAACTCGCGAAGCGGGGCGGCAGAGCGCTCCTCGCGCTTGATGGCAATCGTCTCGACGAACGAGCGGATGCGAATGCGCAACGGACCGGGCACATCGGACTCGTCGACCTTCAAGACGAGCGGCGATTTATCTGATATCTCGTGCGTCAAGCGCACGATTTCGTCGGAAAGGTAGGCGTCGTGGCCGCAACCGAAGCTGACGATTTGCGCATATTCGAGATTCGGATCCTTCGCCGCGATGATGGCGGTCGACAGCATGCGAGCGTGATAGTTGTTGACGATGTCGAGGCGGCTGTTCGACAAGTCGACCCCATCGATGCCGGGCACCGCGTCGGGCGTGAGCACGGGAATGCCGAGCGCGGTGAACATGCCGGGCAGGTCATGGTTCACGAGCGGGTCGTTGTGGTAGGGCCGCGATGCCAGCACCACGGCATAGGATCCTTCACGGCGAACCTGGTCGATTACCTCGCGGCCAGCCGCAACCAACTCGGACCTGAATTGATGCTGCGCTTCATCGGCGGCGGCAATGGCACGACGGCACGTTTCCCGGTCGATGCCGAACGTTTCCCGCATCCACTCCCCCAGCTGGCGATCGCGGTCCTTGTCGGAATACCAATGCCAAAGCGGTGCGTCGAAAACCACGTTGGCACGTTGCTCGGGATTGTCCGAGTTGCGCATGACGATGGCATATCCCTTGACGACCGCGCACATCGACTCGCTCGTCTTCTCGGTGTTCTCGGTTGGGACGGTGGTGATCGACGGCATGAAAATGCGATCGCAGCGCTGACGCTCAAGATCGCGGACGTGCCCGTGCACGAGCTTCGCCGGAAAACAGATGGTGTCAGACGCCACAGCGGGAAGGCCCCGCTCGAACATCGCACGCGTGGATGGGCGCGACAATTTCACATCGAACCCGAGCGAGCGCCAGAACGTCGTCCAGAACGGCATGGTGTCCCAAAACGCCAAGGCGCGCGGAATGCCGATGCTGATCCCGCGAGGCCCTGCGAGCTCGGGCGCAGGATAGTCGTTCGTCAGCAGGCGCTCGCGCACCTCGAACAAGTTCGTCACCTTCTGCTTTCGAGCGCCGACGGCCTTCACCTTTTCGATGACGTCCGCATCGTGCGGGTCGCCCACGATCTCGCCGCGCTCGCAACGGTTGCCGGTGACGTAAGTCGAGCCATCAGGAAACGTCACGACCGAGCGCGCGCAGGCATTCGTGCAGAACGGGCAAATCGCGTTGACGGTTTGCGCGTATCGCAAAGCACCCGCCTCGCGCAGCCCGATGAACGTTGATCTCAGCCGCCCCTCCCCTTCGACGATTGACTGGCCGGCGCGGCGCTTGGCGAACAGCGCAGCTCCGATAGCACCCATGAGACCGGGATAAGGGGCGCGCGTCACGGGTCGGCCAACATATTCCTCGAAAGCTGCCAACACGGCATCATTCGCGAATGTGCCACCCTGCACGACGATGCGCTTTCCCAGGTTATCGAGGTTTGAAACGCGGATGACCTTTGTGAACACGTTCTCCACGATGGAGCGGCATAGACCCGCCATGATGTCATCGGGCGACTTTCCGTTCTTTTGCTCGGTCACAACCGACGAAGTCATGAACACGGTGCAGCGACTGCCGAGCTCAGCAGGGCTTTGCGAGCGGAACGCCGCGGCGGCGATTTCTTCCGTCTCGATGCCGAAGCTGCGGGCGAAGTTCTCAAGGAAGCTCCCGCATCCCGATGAGCAGGCCTCGTTCACGAGGATATCGGTGACGATGCCACCGTCGATCCAAATGGCCTTCATGTCCTGTCCGCCGATATCGAGAATGAACGTGGCGTCGTCGATGAATAGCGAGGCCGCGAGCGCATGAGCCACCGTCTCGACCACATGGCAATCGGCGCGGAAGGCCTTGGCAAACAGCAGCTCGCCGTAACCGGTCGTGGCGCAACCCAGGATGTCGAGGTTCACGCCAGCGGCGCGCCAGCGTTCGTCGAGCTCGGCGAGGGCGGCCTTGGCCACATCGAGCGGTTCGCCCTCGTTGTTGGCGTAAAACGAATCGAGCAGGTTCCCGTCCTCGCTGACGAGGGCGAACTTGGTGGTGGTCGACCCCGAATCGATGCCGAGGTAGGCACTCACGGTTTCGCCGCGCTGGAAGGCATCAGGGCCTTTCGGGGCCGGATTCAAAGCATGGCGGCGAAGGAACGCGGCACGATCCGCATCATTTGAAAAGAACGGCTTGCCCGCGCTCGCCTCCTCGTGAATGCCCTCAGCAGCCAACTCGATGGCAGCACGTGCGCTGGAGAGCGTCACGGCAATCGCGTCGTCGGCAAACATCTTCTGCAAAGAAAGCGCAGCACCACGCGCGACGATGGTCTCGGGTTGCTCGGGAACGATCACGTCATCACTGACCAATCCCAAGCGTTCCTTGAACACGCGCACGAGCACCGGATTGAATGTGAGCGGTCCCCCCTCGAAAATGACCGGGGGAACGACGTCGAGCCCTTGCGCCAAACCGCCGAGCGTCTGCTTCGCAACAGCGTGGAACGTCGACAGCGCAATGTCCTCTTTCGCAGCTCCTTGGTTAATGAGCGGCTGGATGTCGGTTTTCGCGAACACGCCGCATCGGCCCGAAATGCTGTAGAGCGTTGCGCCAGCCGCCGCGGCCGCATTCAGCTCCTCGACGGGAATCTTCAACAGCGAAGCGATCTCATCGAGAAACGCACCGGTGCCTCCCGCGCACGAACCGTTCATGCGCATATCCGCAACCTTGAGCGTGCCGGGCTCCTGCCCCGGCTCGAAGAAAATCATCTTCGCGTCTTGGCCGCCGAGCTCGACGGCCACGCGTACTTCGGGGTAATCGGCCGCGACGGCAATGGAATTGGCGACGACCTCCTGCACATAGGGAACGCCAAGGGCGACGGCAAGGTCCTTGCCACCTGACCCGGTGACGACAAGGGCGACCGGAACATCGCCAACCGCACGGCGCAGCTCGTCAATGACTTCGAGGGCGGTTTTCAGCTGATGCGCATGATGGCGCAAGTAAACGGCACACGCAGTCTCATGCGTCTCGGGGTCTACCGCAACGCCCTTAACCGTGGTCGAGCCAACATCGATTCCCACCAGAAATGTGCCGTGCTTGGCTTTCATGGTCCAATTATATTGGTTTCTAACGAAACAACCCGCAAAAGAAAACCCCGCCGAAGCGGGGTTTGAATTTCTGGTAGCTCCGACCGGATTCGAACCGGCGACCTCCGCCTTGAGAGGGCGGCGTCCTAAACCGCTAGACGACGGAGCCACGTATGTCTCGCGCTGTCGAAAATGGCTGGGGTGGGAGGAGTCGAACCCCCACATACGGCACCAGAAACCGCTGTCCTACCATTAGACGACACCCCATCGAATTCTCGATGTCGCGTTTCCAAAAGGAATCGCAAGCGCGAATGGATATATTACGGAAGTCAACCCAACTCGTCAAGGACGAACTTGAAGTTTCCACATATGATCGAGCGGACCCGATCCGCGACCGAGGTTCAGCTGGGCGGCGAGGGCTTTCGAGAGGTATTCCTTCGCCCGCCTGACCGCCTCTTCGAGAGAGAAACCCTGTGCAAGGCCACAGGCAATGGCGCTTGAAAGCGTGCAGCCCGTGCCATGCGTGTTGGGGTTGTCGATGCGCTCGGCGTTGAGCCAACAAACCTCCCCAGCAGGCGTCGCAAGGACATCATTGGCGTCGTGCATGCCATGACCGCCCTTCACGAGCGCCGCCGTCCCCAACGCTGCAGCGGCGGCAACGGCGGCGCGCTCCTGGTCTTCGGGAGTCGCAATGCTGAGCCCCGTGATCACTTCAGCTTCGGGGATGTTCGGCGTGATAACCGTGGCAAGCGGCATGAGGCGCTCACGCAACGCGACGACGGCTTCATCGGACGCCAAGTTCGAGCCACTCGTCGCAACCATGACCGGGTCGACGACGATTCTCTCGGCGCCATTGCGCTCGAGGGTCGAAGCGATAGCCTCGACGATCTCGGCGGACGAGACCATGCCGATTTTCACCGCGTCAGGACGGATGTCATCGAAGACGATATCGATTTGCTGTGCGACGAAATCGGCCGGAACATCGAAAACGCCATAGACGCCCGTCGTGTTCTGGGCCGTGAGCGCCGTAATGACCGACTGGGCGAACAGCCGGTGCGCGGCGATGGTCTTGATATCCGCCTGAATTCCCGCACCGCCGCTCGAGTCGGATCCGGCGATGGCAAGCACTGATTTCATCGAAACGTCCTTTCACAAACAAGGCGAAGCTCTCGGGAAGCACGCTCGCAGTCATCGGCCGCGAAAATGGCGGACACCACCGCAGCGCCATCCGCGCCAAAACCCGCAAGCTGAGGAATCGTCTCGACGTTCAGCCCCCCGATTCCGACGACGGGTATCTCGACGGCATCGCAAATCGCCCGCAGCTCCTCGAGCGTCACATCGACGGCATCGGGTTTCGTCGGCGTGGGAATGAGCGCGCCGACGCCGAGGTAATCGGCGCCGGCCCCCTGCGCCTCGAGCGCTTGCGCGACCGTTTGGACCGACACGCCGACGATGGCATCGGGGCCGAGCATCTCGCGCGCTTTCGCGCACGCAAGGTCGCTCTGACCGACATGAACGCCATCTGCCCCCGTTTCGAGTGCCGCCTCGACATCGTCATCGATGACGAACGGAACATTGGCGGAACGACAAATCGGCAAGAGCTCCCTGCCGAACGCGACAAGCTCGTCGTGAGAGATGTCCTTTTCGCGCAACTGCATGAACGTCGCGCCGCCTTCAATCGCCTGACGCACGCAATCAGCAAGCGACCGACCGCGCAACCAAGCGCGATCGGTCACCGCATAGAGAAGCATCGCTTCCTTGAGCGCGCAAACGGAACGTGTCCCCATTTGCATCAGAAACTCGACCTACTTCTTCTTCTTTTTCTTCTTATTCGGATTCACCGGGTTCTGCTGGTAAATCGGCTTCCCGTTCTCGTCGAGCGCGTTCGAGCCACCGCCGCTGATGGCGATCTCGTCAACGTCGACTTCGTCGTCGACATCGACCGCATGAGCCTCGAGCGCCGCCGCAGCGTTTGCCTCGGCCACGCGCGCCGTCTTGATGCGCGCCGCCTTCGAGCCACCGAGAGAACCGGCAATCGTCGCGCCGGAGCGCTGGAACTCAAACTGCCCGAGCCGCGGATATTTCGCCTCGGCCTTCTGGTAGCGCTGCTCGCGCGTCTTCCAAATCGCGAACAACGGCGTGCCGACCGCGATCGATGAATAGCAGCCGATGACCAGGCCGATCGTCAACGCGAACGCGAAGTCCTTCAGCGTCTCGCCGCCGAACAGCAGAAGCATGATGACCGGCAGCAGCGACGTGACGGTCGTGTTGATCGAGCGGATGAACACCTGGTTGAGCGAATGGTTCGCAATCGTGTAGAACGACGTCTTCACCGGGAAGTCCTTCGCGTTATCGGCAATGCGGTGGAACACGACCACCGTGTCGTAAAGCGAATAACCGATGAGCGTCAGCAACGCGGCCACCGCGTTCGGCGTGAACTCACGCCCGAACAGCGCGTAAATCCCGACCACGATTATCAAGTCATGCAACAGCACGACTACCGCCGTGAAGCCCATCTTGAACTCGAAGCGGATGCCGATATAGATGATCAGCAACACCAGCGCCACGGCAAACGCGATCAGCGACTGGTTGATGACGCTGGACCCCCAGTCGGGGCCGATCGTCGTGACCTCGACGTTGCTCGCATCCCAGCCGAATTGACTGGCGACCGCGTTCGCAATGCCGGCGGCTTCCTGAGCATCGGTCACCGTCATGCGCACGAGGTAGCCGTCCTCGCCGTTCGTCGTGGACGTGGTCTGCACCGTGGCCTCGCCTTGCCCCTGGTCGGCCAACGCCGCGCGCACATCCTCGATCGACGTGTCGCCCGTGTTCGTGAACGTGATGGACGTGCCGCCGACAAACTCGATGCCGAACGTCATGCCCTTGATGCCGACGACCGCAATCGAACCGACCACGAGAACCGCCGAGATGATCAGGAACACCTTGCGATGCCCGACGAAGTTGATGTCATGCTTGATGAAGCGGCCCTTCAGGTTATGCACCGCTTCGGCAAGCTTCAGACCGTCTGCGCCGCCGCGCTTCTCGGCCACGCGGTCGGTCTCGTTGCGGTCGAGCGCCTCGCCGATCTCAGCGTCGCCGGCCGACACGCCCTCGACGGCGCCGAGCGCCGCGAACTTCTCAGCTGCGACCTGACCGTCCTTCACGTTCCAGAAGCCCGGGTGCTTCGTGATGGAGCGCGGCGCGAGCAGGCGAATGAGCGGCGCCTTGAACAGCAGCATCATAATGATGTCGCACAAGATGCCGAGCGACAAAGTCAGGCCGAAGCCCTTGACCGAAGCCGACGCCAGGAAAAACAGCGTGAGCGCCGAGACGAGCGACACGAGGTCGGCGTCGATCGACGTCTGGATCGCATGCTTGACGCCGGAAATCGACGCCGCGCGAACGGAGCGGCCCATGCGAATCTCTTCTCGGAAACGCTCGACCGTCAAGACTGACGAGTCGGCCGCCATGCCGATGGTGAGCACGATGCCGGCGATGCCCGAAAGCGTCAGGCTGAACATGCCGAACGCGGACAGGCCGGCGAGGATGCCAAGGTACATCACGGCGAACACGATGACCGCGCCGGCCGTGATCGTGCCGAGGCCCTTGTAGAAGAACAACAGGTAAATCATGACGAGCAGGATGCCGAGCAGCGCGGCGATGACGCCCGAAAGCAACGCATCCTGACCAAGCGTCGGGCCGACGACCTGCGACTGGGAGTATTGGAAGCTCACAGGCAGCGAGCCGCTCTCGAGCACCGTCTGCAGCGACTGCGCTTCCTCGAGCGAGTAATTGCCGGTGATCTGCACCTTGCCATTCGGAATCTCGGACTGCACGGCCGGCGCGCTTTGGACCTCGTTATCGAGGATGATGACGATCTGCCCATGATCGGCCACGAGGTCGCGCGACGCCTCGGCGAACGCTTCGGCGCCCGGGCCGTCGAGTTCGATGTCAACCGAATAATAGGCGCTCGTCTCAGACGGGCGACCGACCGTCACGCGGTTGATGTTCTCGCCGGTGACGATAGGCGTGTAGGTGCCGTCCTCAACCTTGAGATGCTCGGTTTCGCCCGACGGGAACGAGTTGCCGAACTCGTCGGTCACCGTGCCGTTGTCGCCGTAATTGCCCGACTGGATCTCGCTCTTCACGTTCTCGTCCGTGAACGAGTCGAGACGCGCGAACTCGAGCTTACCGGTCTTGCCGATCGTGTCGAGCGCCGTCTGCGTATCAGACAAACCCGGGATTTGGACGAGGATCTGATCGGTGCCCTGCACCTGCACGACCGCCTCGCTCGCGCCGAGAGCGTTCACGCGGCTCTCGATGATGGCGCGCGACGTCTCCATGTCCTCGTCGGTAATCGCGTCGCCGTCAGTCGAAGTCGCCGTCAACACGACGGACAGGCCGCCTTGGATGTCAAGACCCTGATTGATTTTCTCCTGCGGCGGCATGAACAAGATAACCGAGCCGATCACCAGCAACGTGGTAACGATGAGCAGCCAAATATTGCGGCGATCGTTGCCTGTTCCCGTTTTCTTCTTCGTTTCCGTTGCAGCCATTTATACGTCCTTTTCCCAGTTAAATTACATACGAGGTCATTTTGCCACAACTGAGAACAACACTAAAGAGCGGAGACGGTAAAAAGGAACGTAACGTTCACATGCGAAACAACGAGCCGTCAGGCTGCTGCCTCACCGCTGGCGCAGCTCTTTCAAGATGGCGCGGCGACGGGCGCGCTCGTCGGCATAGGCGCGCTTCTCGGCAGCATGCTCGCGACGCGCCTCTTCCTCAGCCGCCCGCTCGGCAGCGCGCTCGGCCTTCGCGGCCGCCCGCTCGGCCTTGATGCGGGCACGCGTCTCCTCGGCCTCTTTCACCGAGAACCGGCAACCACAGTAATTCTGGCGATACATCCCGAGCTCGCGGCTTATCCGCGTCGCCTCGTCGTAAGAGGGCCGATAGTCCTCGAAATGCGGCGCGACGCCCACCGCCCCGCACGCACGGTCGAGCTCCTCATGCAAGACGTCCGAAAGCTGGTAGGGACTCACCGCCAACGTCGATGCGAGCGCGTCGTAACCGCCCTCAGCCGCAGCGGCTGCCGCCTCCTCGAGCCGCAGCCGATAACACGCGCGGCACCGCTCCTCGCGCGCGGCCTCACCGCGCTCGACCGCCTCCGCGATCGGCGCGACCTCGCGCTCCCACGCCTCCGGGTCGAATGCGCCCTCTATGACCTCGAACCCCTGCGACGCCGCATAGCGCTCCAGCTCGCGCAGCCGCTTCTCATACTCCCCACGCGGCGCGATGTTGCTGTTGGCGTAAAACACCGTGACGTCATGCCCCTCCTCCAGCAAAAGCCGGGTGGGCATGATCGAGCACGGCCCGCAACAAGCATGTACCAAAATGTTCATGTGCTTAATGGTAACACCGTCCCCCGTAGGGACGGGCCATTGCCCGCCCGCGAACCCGCCCACCTCCGTAGGGGCGGGCTATTGCCCGCCCGCCTGCCCGGAACAAACTCGACAACACGCCCCAAACCCAATGACAGGCAATCTCGTCATGTTATACGATAAGCAAGTTTTGTTTTGCTATCGCAAGCATTTTTCGACAAGGAGGGTTACGCAGGGATGAAAAAACGAGGGGATGCGCTGGCCACGAAAGTTGTTTCGTGCGCAATGAGCGTGGTAATCGTAATGGGGCTCATGCCCTTGCCGGCATTCGCGGCAGAAAACAGAGCAGGCGGTTCGTCGCAGCTTGCAGCTGGCTCGGTGGCGACCGCGCTCGAAGGGTCTTCCATTCCAGTCGGCGCAGACGACAGGCAATGGGCCGGGACTGGCGCCTCGAGCGGATGGTATGCCGTCGAGAAAGACACAAGCCTGACCAACCGCGTCGAAGTGAGCGGCGAGGTGAACCTGGTGCTGCACGACGGCGCGACGCTGACGGCGAACAAGGGCATTAACGTGCCCGAAGGCGCGAGCTTGACGATCTGGGCGCAAAGCCAGGGCGACTCGATGGGCAGCCTGGTCGCCCAGAGCGCGGACGAGTCTCATGCAGCGATCGGCAGCAACGGCACGGGCGCGAGCGCCGGATCGCTCGCCATCAACGGCGGCAACGTGAGCGCCACGACCTGCGAAGGCGGCGGTGCTGCAGCCATCGGCGGCGGCGAGAACGACGGCTGCGGAGCGATCGCGATAAACGGCGGCAAGGTAACGGCCTATTCAAGCACCACGGGCGCGACCATCGGCAGCGGCCGCAACGGAAAAACCGCCGGCAAAATCACCATCAGCGGCGGCAAGGTCGATGCCAAGCATGGCCTTTCAAGCGAAAGAACGAGCGTGATCGGCGGCGGGAACTCAGCTCAGACCGTCGAGATCGTCATCAACGGCGGCAGCGTATCAGCCGTTGCGGACAATGAGGCCACTGGAATAAGCACGCACGCCATCGGCCGTTTCGAGATGGACGCCAACAACGAGATCGACTCCTCCAAGACAGACGACGTCACGCTCGACTACGACGAGCAAAAGCCCGACATCAGCGTATACGTCTACTATGGCGCAAAATCGTTCGACGACTACTGCGGCCCCTACGGTGCGGGCGTGTGGTTGAATAAGTCTTTCATGGTGATCGATAGCGGATACGAGCTTGATAAACGACAATGGCTCGGGCTCAACGGCAATATTAACAAGAACCTCAACGGCAAGACGCTCGTCGCGAACGACAGCTGGGCCGTCACGACAGACGCAATGGAGCACGGCAGTGTGAAGCTCGACACGAGCAGGGCCATCTCAGGCAACAGCGTGACGCTCTCAGTGGAGCCGGATGCGGATTACGCGCTGCTTCCCGATTCGCTGAAAGCCACCTACGTCGAAAACGGCGAGCAGAAAGAGATTGCGCCCAGCCAGGACGCGAACGACCCGGCGAAGTTCGCATTCACCATGCCCAAGGCAGATGTGACCGTGGCAGCCGAGTTCGCCATGCACGAGCACCACTTCGCCTACGCTGCCGACGGCGCGACCCTCACGGCGACATGCGACTCGAAGGTCGGCAAGTGCGACCTGGCCGACCCCGAGGTCGCGCTGACCATCGTCGCGCCCGAGCACGCGACCTACGGCGATGACAAGGCGGCAAATGCCACGCTCGTGGGGCTCGACGCGTTCAACGCCGTAACGGGAGCGGGGGTCTCCGAAACGGCGATGGCCTACACCGGCACCACGAGGGGCGGCGCGACGTATGCCAGCAATAAGGCTCCGACCGAAGCGGGAGACTACACTGCGTCCATCACCGCGGGCGAAGACGAAAGCGCCGTGACGGCATCGGCAGCGTATACGATTGCCCCACGTGAAATTAAGACGGAAGGCAACAAGAACGCGAACATCGTGCTTTCGAAGACATCGTTCATCTATAACGAAAATGTGCAGAAGCCGACCGTCAAGACCGTTACCGTCGATGGCAAGACGCTCGTGGAGGGAAAAGACTTCAGCGTTTCATATCCCGCCTCGAAAGCCACCGGCGCCTACAATGCAACGGTGACGGGCATTGGCAACTACGCTGGCAAGGCGACCGCGACCTACATAATCGCTAAAGCCACCAACCCGATGAAGGTGACGACCAAGCTGGCGAAGGCCAGCGCCTCCAAGCTCGCCAAGAAGGCGCAGAAGGTGAAGGCGTCCAGCGCGTTCGCCATTAAGAACGCCGTCGGCAAGGTCACGTTCAAGAAACTCTCGGGCACCAAGCGCATAACGGTGAAACCGTCTGGCCAACTCATCTTGAAAAAGGGAACGAAAAAGGGAACATACTCGGCCAAGGTCAAGGTCATGTCCGTCGGCGACACCAACCACGAGCCCTCCACGAAGATTGTGATGGTCAAGATCAAAGTCAAGTAACGCCTCCCATGCCCAGATAACGCAAGCGAAGACGAATCAGGGTTTAGCGAAGCTCGTTAAGGGGGCTCGGCTCGGGCGAATATCGCCTCGAGCCGAGCCCCCTGTTCACGTTCCCGACAAAACGAGCAGTTATACTACCCTCATGACTTTATTCCAAACAGACATTCAAGCCACGTCGGGCGCGGCGCGGGCGATTCGCTATGAAACGGCTCACGGCGCGTTCGAGACGCCGATGTTCATGCCGGTTGGCACGCACGCGACCGTGAAGGGCGTGCGCGTGAGCGGCCTGCACGAACTCAACTCGCAGGTCGTTCTCGCCAACACTTACCATCTCTATATGCGCCCGGGCGTCGACGTCGTCGAGGAGGCCGGCGGCGTGCAAGCGTTCATGGGATATGACGGTCCGATGCTCACCGACTCGGGCGGGTTCCAGCTGTTCAGCCTCGCGCACATGATGAAGCCGGGCGACGACGGAGTGAAATTCCGCGCCGACGACTACGACGGCTCCAAGCATTTCTGGACGCCCGAGATCAACATGGACATCCAGGAGCGCATCGGTGCCGACATCGTCATGCAGCTCGACCAGTGCGTGGGCTATCCCGCCGAGCGCAAGGACGTCGAGGCGTCGACGAAGCTTTCCTGGGAATGGGCCGAGCGCTGCCTCGCCGCGCACAAGCGCCCCGACCAGGCGCTCTTCGGCATCGTCCAAGGCGGCATGCACCTCGACCTGCGCCTCGAGAGCGTGCGGCGCTTACTCGAGATCGAGGAGAAAAACGCGGCCGCCGGCGGTCGCCGCTTCGACGGGTTCGGCATCGGCGGCTATTCAGTCGGCGAAGACCACGAGGTCATGTTCGAGACGCTCGGCGACGTGTGCGCCGCGCTGCCCGCCGACCGCCCGCGTTACCTCATGGGGGTCGGCAACCCGACCACGCTCGTGCGCGCCGTCGGCGTCGGCGTCGACATGTTCGACTGCGTGCTGCCGACCCGCACCGGGCGCATGGGCACCGCGTTCTCGTCAACCGGCCGCATGAACATGCGCAACGCGAAATACACGCGCGACTTCACCCCGCTCGACCCGCACTGCGACTGCGAAACTTGCAAGAACTACACGCGCGCTTACATCCGCCATCTCGTCAAGCAAGACGAGATGCTCGGCGCCATCTTGCTGTCGATGCACAACTTGCACTTCCTCATCGACCTTATGCGCCGCGCTCGCGAAGCGGTGCTTGCCGGCACTTACGACAAGTTCCTCGCCGACTGGATGGCAAGCCCCGCCGCAGACGATTACTGATGAAGCGCGCTGACATCGGCAAAACCTCCTCGGGCAGCTGGAGCATCGTGCCTATTGCCTTGCTCATATGCGGAATCGCGAGCATCGCCTACGGCGTGCTCGTCCTGTCGATTCGCTCCGGCACGTGGTTCTTCGCGTTCTGGCTGGTCCTTGGCGCACTCTTGCTGATCGCCGCGTTTGCCATGCGTTTCGGCTGGCTCAAGGACCTTCCCTTCGCCGTGCGCGTTTCGGCTGGCATCGTTGCCTGCCTGCTGCTCGCGGGGCTCGCCGTCACGCAAGCCTACATCATCGTGGAATTCGACGATCGAGGAGAAGACGACCTCGATTGCATTGTCGTGCTCGGCGCGCAGGTGCTCGATGACGGGCCGAGCGTCGTGCTGAAGCACCGCCTCGACACCGCATGCGACTACCTCGAGCGCAACCCTGAAACACGCTGCATCGTCTCGGGCGGGCAAGGCCCCAACGAACAGGTCCCCGAGGCGGACGTGATGGCGCGCTACCTCATCAAGCGGGGAATCGACCCTGACCGCATCACGATCGAGGATCGCTCGTCAAACACCAAGGAGAACATGGAGTTCAGCGCTGCGCTGCTCGATCCGGGAGCCGACCGCATCGGCATCGTGACTAACAACTTCCACCTCTTCCGCAGCCTTGCGCTCGCACGCAAAGCCGGCTATGCGAACGCTTGCGGCATCGCCGCTCCGAGCAACATCGGCATGATGCCCAACAACCTCGCTCGCGAGTCCCTCGGCATTGCCAAAGACTTCCTCGCCGGCAACTTATAGCGAAACCAACAAACAGTCCCGGGACAACGCCCCCGCAGCCCACTGTCTCGCATGCCCCGACAGCGCGAGGCGCACCCGCCTCCTCAAGACCCGGCTGCCGCACTACCCGCAAAAACTCACAACATGAACGGGCGAGCCAGTTTGAGCGCGCCCTTCACGCCGGGCGGCTGCAACCGCCGGCGCACATCGACAAGGCGCGCCGGGATGTCGATGTGCTGCGGGCATTTCGGCACGCACGCGCCGCATTCCACGCAGTTGCTTGCGAACCGCGGCTCATCGCTCGTGACGCCGATGCTCAACATGTAATTGAAAAACCCCGTGCGCCAACCAAGCGAGTAGCTTTCGTTGTAGGCCGCGAACAGCGACGGGATGCTGATTCCCCGCGGACACGGCATGCAGTAATTGCACCCCGTGCACGGCACGCGGAAGCTGCGCTCGAACGCCGTTTTCGCCTCCGCGAGCGCCGAGTGCTCTTCCTCCGTCATCGCCCCCGGCCGCATCTCGTCTGCCACATCGCAGTTCTCGTGCAGCATCTCGACCGAGTTCATCCCTGAAAGCACGACCGTTACCTGCGGCTGGTCGAAAAGCCACCGCAAACCCCACGACGCCGGGCTGGCGCCGGGGCGAACGCCTTCGAACGCGCGCATGGCATCCTTCGGCAAGCCGGCAGCCAACCGCCCACCCAAAAGCGGCTCCATCACGATGACGGGCAAGCCACGCTCGGCGGCCAGCTCCATCCCTTCGCGTCCCGCCTGGTAATGCTCGTTGACATAGTTGTATTGAATCTGCACGAAGTCCCAGTCATAAGCATCGACAAGCGTCCTGAACTCGGCCATGCCGCCATGAAACGAGAAGCCGATCTCGCGAATGGCCCCACTCGCCTTTTTCTGCGCGATCCAGTCCTCGATGCCCATCTCGACCAACCGGTCCCACTGGCTTGCCGTCACCACGTTGTGGATGAGGTAATAATCGAGGTAATCGGTGCGCAAACGCTCGAGCGACGTGGTGAAGAGACGCTCCACGTCATCGATCGACCTGCATTTGCTCTGCGGAAGCTTCGATGCGATGAAAATGTGCTCGCGCAGCTCGTTGCGCTCCACGATCTCGCCGAGCGCCTCCTCGCTGCCGCCATAGGCATAGGCCGTGTCGAAGTAATTAATGCCACGCTCGAACGCTTCGAGCACCACGAGCTCGGTCTTCATCATGTCGATGCCCGCCACGCCGCGCGGAAAGCGCATGCATCCCATGCCGAGCACCGAAAGCTCGTTACCCGATTTTGAATCCAATCGGTATTCCACGGTCTCTCCTCGCCTTGTCGTTTTCCACATCCTATTATGACCAAATCAAGCCACGATGAGTTAACGAGCCGTCAACGGTCATCCGAATAGGTGCCGATGCGACGCGCGCCTGGCGCTTTTGTCACATCACCAGGTCTACCACGAGCCTCACGGCAAACAAGACGAGCACGATCAGCATGATCGGACGCACGATGGTCGAGCCGGATTTCGTGAACTTGCTGGCGCCGAGATAATTGCCCGCGATGTTGAACGCGCCCGCCGCGAGGCCGAGCGGCAGCAGCACCGCGCCGTTCACGAGGAACACGACGAGAGCCGCCACGTTCGTCGACAGGTTGATCGCCTTGGTCGTGCCCGCCGCCGTCCGCACGTCTTGATGCGCGAGCGTCGTGAGCAGCAAGATGAGGAACGTTCCCGTTCCCGGACCGTAAAACCCGTCGTAGACCCCGAGCGCCAGCGCCACGACTGCCGTGACCGCAAGCGCGCGCACGCGTGGCAGCGGTTCATCCGCGAACTTGTCGAGGTTCTTCGTCTTCAGCACGAAAAACGCGATCAGCGGCAACGCCACCAGCATGAACACGCGGATGAACGTGTCGTCGGCAATGAGCGCCAGATTGCTCCCGAGCGCCGACCCGGCAAGCCCGCACACCACGCCGGCCACGACGAACGCACGCACCATATAGCCGTTTATCGCATATTTGATCGTCGCGATCGTCGTCCCCATCGTCGACGACAGCTTGTTCGTCCCAAGCGCGTTATGCACGGGCACCCCGGCGAAAATGAAGGCGGGCAACGAAATCAGCCCGCCTCCCCCGGCGATGGAATCCACGAATCCCGCGACGAACGCAAGCGGACAAACTATCAGGAACTCCATCGCACTGCTTTCTCGACAAGTGAGACAACGGGCTACGGGGTCGTTGTCTCACTTTGGCTTACGCTGACTGTTCTTTCGCCTTCTCCACAAGCTCGCGGAACCCGGCGCGCTCGGAATTGAGGCCAATCTGGTCAAGTATACCAAGCACCGAGTCGAACGACGCGCCTCCACGGTAATCGCTATCGCGAGCCAGCATCGCGAACTCGATGACTGCCGACGCGAACCTCCAGTCGTCGGAGGGCTGCGCTGTTTCGCTCCCGCCCCCGATGGCCATCTCCTGCGAGTGCACCTCGCCATCGTCGAACGCGCGGTAACGCAGCGAGCACGTGAGCCAATCACTGCTCCCGCCCGGCTCAGCCGCCGTGCCATATTTCAGATCCGGCACGTTCACCTCATAGGGCGAGCCGGCAAGCACCACTTCGTAGGCCACCGTGAACTGCGCGTTCGGCCCCACGTCACCCGCATCGACCGAGTCGTCCAGGAAGTCCTCGGCCGCCAGCTCGCGGTTCTCGTAACCGATGAGCCGATAAGCCTTCACCTGCGCCGGATTGAACTCGACCTGCACCTTCACGTCGTCCGCGAACGGCACGAGATTCGCCATCAACCGCTCGCTCAGCACGCGCTTCGCCTCGTCGATCGAATCAATGTAGTGGTAAGACCCGTTGCCATGGTCGGCGAGCGTCTCCATCTTCGTGTCCTTGTAGTTCCCCGCGCCGAACCCGAGCACGCTGAGGTAGACGCCCGTCTCGCGCTTGCCGTCCACGAAGTCGTAAAGGTCCGACTGGCTCGTGATGCCGACGTTCAAGTCGCCGTCCGACGCCATGACGATGCGGTTCACGCCGCCCTCGATGAAGTTGCGCTCGGCCACCTCATAGGCCATCTGCAACCCGCGCTCACCGTTGGTCGCACCATCGGCGCGCAGCCGGTAAATCGCGCGCAGAATCGCCTGGTCATCGTCGCCGCGCGCCCCGTCGAGCACGAGCTCCTCGCCGTTCGCGTAGGTCACGATCGACACGCGGTCGTTTCCGTCGAGACTCTCAAGCAGCGTCGCGAACGAATCCTGGAGCAAACCGAGCTTGTCTGGGTCGTCCATCGAGCCCGACACGTCGACAAGAAACACGAGGTTCGCGCCCTTCTCCGCGACGCCGGTTTCGTAAGGCGTCGCGAACCCAATCGTGAGCAGCTGCGTGTCCGCGTTCCACGGGCACTGCGACGCCTGCGCCTGCATGCTGAATTTCTCGTCACCGGTCGGTCGCGCGTAATCGTAGGTGAAGTAGTTCAGGATCTCCTCGGTGCGCACAGCCCCCGACGGCACCGATTTAAGCGAGCTGCCGTCATCGATCATCCGCCGCAAGTTCGCATAAGATGCCGTGTCGACGTCCGCCGACACCGTCGAGAGCGGCTGCGTCGCCGTCGCGACGAACCCGTTCTCGTCGACGGCCGCATACTCCTCGGTGTTGAAGGGGTGCTCGGGCTCGATCGCCTCGACATCGGCTGTGCAGGCCATGCCGTCGGCCTCGGCAGCGGAATCCATCTCAAGCAGTTTCATCTCGCCCTTCGGCGCGGCAGCGTTTGGCGAAGCCGCCTCGGTCGACGACGTCGGTGCTTCGGTCGGCCGGTTCATCACGCCCATCCCGACGAACGTCGCGCCGAGCACCAAGCAAGCCGCCAACGGCACGGCGACCTTCCATGCCCGGAAGCCGCCGCGCTTCTGCTCGGGGGCGCGCCCGTCCGCCGCCTGCTGCGCTTCGAGCAGCGCCGCCAACATGCGCTCTTCCTGCTCCTCGGTCGGATTCATCTTGTCGTATGTCTCGCGGAGCTTGTCTTCCATGATCTCCTCCATCGCTCGTCATCCCAGCGCCACGCGCAGCTTGGCGCGGGCGTCGCTCAGCCGGTTGCGAACCGTGGAAGGCGGAGCGCCGGTCATCTTGGCGATTTCGTCGGTTTTATAGCCTTCGTAATAGTGCAGGTAAACGCAATCTTTCAGCTCGACGGGCAACGCGAGCACCGCCTCCATGAGGTCGTCGCTCTCGCTGCGCGCCCGACCGTCGGCCACATCGGCGGGCATCTCGCCGCGCCGCTTGCGCCGCGCGCTCTTCAGCTCGTCCTTGCACACGTTCGCCGCACATGCGAGCAGCCACGCTTTCTCGTGCTCCTCGTCGTTGAACGTGCGCGGCGCATCGACGAGCTTCATGAACGTCGATTGCGTCGCATCCTCGGCATCGGCCGCGCACCCCAGATAGGAATAGCACAGCCTATACACGCTCTTCACGTGCCGCCGAAAGACCGCGGTGATGTCGATCCCCGTTACCAAAACCGGCTCCTTCACGCGTTTTCCGCCTTCCACCCTATGACACGATCGAGGACGCCAAATTGTCGGAACTTTCTCAAAAACTTTTAGTGTCCCAACAATAGAACACGTAATTTCGCACAAAACGGCAGAATTGCACCTGCAAACGCAATTCAAACGAACCAGGAGGAATTATAATGCGAGCCCTCAAGATCATCGCAAACGCGTTCATCATGTGCATCGTCTTGCCCGTCACCATCGTCGCCGTCCTCGGCTTCGTCTTCGCGCCCCTGCAGGCTGCCGCCAACGTCGGCGGGGAACGCATCATCCTGGAAGCCGACGACAGGCTTTTGTAACAAATGGGGCACGACGCCTTTTCAGGCTGCTCAGCTTGCTAGAATCAATTCCTTCGAAAAGCATTGCGACAGGTTCGGAGGATAAGCATGCTGAAGAAATCCCTGGTTATCATCACCGCAACAATCTTAGCGACGGCTCTTTGCATCGGCCCAGCGTCAGCCCAGCCGCTGGAGGCCGGAACACCGGCCAAGGCCGCGGCGGCTGCCACCAAGACCGCTACGTTCAAGTCGGCGAAGCTCAAAGAGTCTGCGAAATACCTGAACAACCCCTATCGCGGATGGTTCGGCCTCACCGCTTACACTCTGACGGAGGGCAGCGCCGACAACTATGTCGCGAAGCGCCTCAAAAACGACCTTGAGGATGACGCCTACAAAAACGACCTCGTGCTCGCAGAGTTCAATTTGAAGAACTATAACGGCCGCAACGGC
>ERZ808037.835-NODE-835-length-24483-cov-6.421372_pt1 | contig 24483 bp, 24 predicted proteins | sample MGYA00380190_ERZ808037 | MGnify/ENA primary metagenome ERZ808037 (study PRJEB31490, sample SAMN06133399) | mouse gut metagenome | isolation source: J9 | host: mice | place: China: Chengdu | collected 2015-05 ... | reverse complement strand
TTCAGTCGCGATGGAACCCCATCGCTCCATCAAGACCCGGAAAAAACCACTCAACGATTGACCGCCCTGCTCTTAACGGATATTATTGAACCGGCTCTTGTACTTCTTGCGGTCGGCCTCCGTTATTTCACGGATTACACGGCATGGATTTCCCGCGGCGATGACGTTCGCGGGAATATCTTTTGTCACCACGCTTCCGGCCCCGACGGTCGAGCCCGCGCCAATTGTCACGCCCGGCATGATCTGCACGCCCGCGCCAATCCATACATTGTCGCCTATGGTGACGGGCAGAGCATATTCCAGCCCGCGGTTACGGAGCCCGACGTCGAAAGGATGTCCCGCGCAATATATTCCCACATTCGGAGCGATGAACACATTGTCGCCGATAATAACCTTGGCCTCGTCGAGCACCGTGAAATTGTAGTTCGCAAAGAAATTGTCGCCGACCTCGATGTTGAATCCGTTGTCCACGTGAAGAGGCTGGACAATCGAGCAGTTCCGCCCCTTCCGGGCGAGCAAGCGCCCGAGGATGGCGTCCTTCTCGGCAAGCTGCGAGGGTCGCAGGCTGTTGTAGTCGTGGCATAGTTCAGCCGCGGCGAGCCGCCCGGCTATCATTTCCTCATTGTAGTTGGCGTCGTACAGCAGTCCCGCCTCGGCCTTTTCCTTTTCTGTCATAAAGCAAGTCCGTATCTTAGGTTTCGTGAGTGCAAAGATACGGACTTCCTGCGGCAGTCACAATGGTTAAAAAAGACTATTTATCTCCAGCCCATGAACATCCTGACCACTTCCGGGTCGTGGTGGTCGAAGAAGAGGCTCTTGCCCGTGTCCAGCTTCCCGATGGCCTGCATGTCCTCCTCGCTGAGCGTAAAGTCGAAGATGTCGAGGTTCTGCTCCATGCGCTCGATGTGTACTGACTTGGGAATGATTATCACTCCCCGCTGAACCAGCCACCGAAGGGCCACCTGCGCTACGCTCTTTCCATACCGGGCTCCGATAGTCTCAAGTACAGGATTCCGGAAGAAGTTGTTGCGGCCTTCGGCGAGCGGGCCCCACGACATGATGCGGCATCCGTAATCCTCCATGTATTTCTGAGCCGCCGTCTGCTGGTTGAAGACATGTGTCTCTACCTGATTCACCATCGGCTTGATTTCCACATTTTCCGCTAGGTCAATGAAATGGTCCGGATAGAAATTGCTGACGCCTATGGCCCGAAGCTTCCCTTCCCGGTAGGCTTCCTCAAGAGCGCGGTAGGCGCCGTAGCGGTCGCAGACCGGCTGGTGCAGAAGCATCAGGTCGATATAATCCGTCCCGAGCTTGCGCAGGCTTCCGTCAATCGACGCTTTCGCCTTTTCATAGCCGTAGTTTGAGATCCAGACTTTGCTTACGAGGAACACCTCGTCTCTGCCGAGTCCGCTTTTTGCCACAGCGGCGCCCACGCCCTCCTCGTTGTTGTAGGCCTGGGCCGTGTCTATCATCCTGTAACCCACCTTCAGCGCGTCGCTCACGCACCTCTCGCATTCCGATGGGCTCACCTGATAGACGCCATAACCGATTTGGGGCATTTCCACCCCGTTGCTCAGTTTGATTTTTTCCATGTCTTTAATGTTTGTTGGATTTCGATAGCAAATTTACCCATACGCACCCATGCGTCGCTTATACTTTTTTCCGAGAAAATTTTGAAAATTTCAGTCCCCGGCCTTAGGATGGTTGTTTATCGGATTTTTTGACTAATTTTGTGATTGGTTGTGAAAGTGAACCTTTTTCTGCACCTCCCCGAAACAAAACACCATACCGAAATGAAAGACTTCAAACCCAAAGCCTGGGTTCTCCCCCAGCCAGTTCTCATCATCGGCACATACGACGCCGACGGCACACCTAACGCAATGAACGCCGCCTGGGGCGGACAGTGGGACTCCGAGGAAATCTTCATATCCCTCGGCTCCCACGCCACCACCGACAACCTCCGCCGTTCTCCTGAATTTACCGTGGCTTTCGCCACTGCGGCTTCTCTCCCCGGAGCCGACTATGTCGGGGTCGTCAGCGGAAGGAAGGAACCTCGCAAAATCGAGAATACCGGCTGGAAAACATCACGAGGCGCCCGCGTTGACGCCCCTGTCTTCGACGTCTTCCCCATGACTCTGGAATGCCGCGTGAAGGAAAAGATGCAGGAGTCCGACTCCGGATGCTACCTCGTAGCCGAAATCGTAAACATCCTCTGCGATGAGAAATATCTCGCCGAGGACGGCCTGCCCGATGTCGGGAAGATGAATCTCATTACTTTCGATCCCGTACACAACGGATACATCGCCCTCGGCGAGAGAGTCGGCAGCGCTTTCCGCGACGGTCTCGCGCTCAAGAAAAGTTAGACCGGGTGATGCGCGGGCCGGTGGACTGACGGATAATCAGCGGTGCTGTCTCGACCGTCACCGTGCTCGTGTCGAGCCCGAGGGTCTTTTCCGTGGACGCCGAGAAGTGACGAAGCATTTCGTACATCGTCAGAATCCGGCGTTCAAACGCTTTGTAAACAAACGCCCGGGAGAAGACCCTCTGGATAAGGACAAAGCGGAAATCGCCGGGAATGCCGAGCCGTTCCATCGAAGGATAGCGGCTCGTAAGGTCAAGATCACCAGAGGCAACCAGGTCCTCGATAATCTGGCGCAGAAACACATTTATGCGCGGCTGGACCTTGAACCCGATTTTCAGGCTTATCAGGAATATGGCATCGCGCTTCATTGTGTCGACAGTATATTCCAGCGTGTAGGGACTGTCGTCGTGGACGATGCGGAGTATCCAGTAGTGGTCGGCGCGCTTGGGATGCTTGTTTATTATCGAGTAGAGCAACTTGCTTTCCACCATGTTCTTTTCCGGCGAAAAACTCAGGTACACGACATTCGATGCGAATAGCGGAATCTCCCTGTCGTCCCGGATAGCCGATACGATTCCGGAATATTGCTGGAAGTCCCGGTAGTCGACATGGCTCTGGTGCAGCGACCGCCCCTTGTTCCATACCAGCATGATGGCGCACAGTATGCCGGCAATGAGAATCGTGAACCAGCCGCCATGCACGAACTTGAAGAGATTGGCGATGAAGAAGACGCCTTCGAGCAGGCTGAACACAAGCAGGAAGGTTCCCCTTATCCACAGGGAAACGCCCCGGCTCCTCATGTAATACCATAGAAGCCCCGTCGTGGAAAGCATCGTCACGGTTATCGCAAGACCGTAAGCCGCTTCCATCTTGTCCGAGGTCCCGAACAGGAGTACCGTTGCCACACATCCGACATACAGGAACAGGTTGATGCCCGGCACATAAATCTGGCCCTTCACATCCCCCGTGTGGATTACCTGCATTCTGGGCCAGAAATCAAGATTTATGGCCTCACTTATGAGCGTGAACACGCCGCTGATGAGAGCCTGGCTCGCGATTATGGCCGCAAGTGTCGCTATCATGATGCCCGCCGGGAGAATACCCTCAGGCATTATCGCATAGAAGGGATTGCTCCCGAGTGCCTCCGGATGGCTCGCCGTCATCAGCCACGCGCCTTGTCCCAGATAATTCAGAATCAGCATGGCCTTGACGAAAAGCCAGCTGTATGTGATGTTGAACCGTCCGCAATGGCCGAGGTCGGAATACAGGGCTTCGGCCCCTGTCGTACAGAGGAACACCGCTCCGAGAATGAACATCCATTCTGGCTGGGTGGCTATGAGACGGACAGCATACCAGGGATTGAACGATTTCAGAATGGCGAAATCGCTCCCTATGTTCATTACGCCCAGCACGCCGAGCATCAGGAACCACACAAGCATCACCGGTCCGAAAAAGCCGCCGATTTTCGACGTTCCGGAGCGCTGCACGAAGAATACCAGTGTAATGATTACAAGAACAATCGGCACGACAGGCGTCGGAGAATAGAGCACGCGCAAGCCCTCGATGGCCGAGGTGACGGTCACGGCGGGAGTGATGATTCCGTCGGCGAGGAGAGCGCTCGCGCCCACCGCGGCAACTACAAACGGCCAGCGCCGCGTCAGCGAGCGCCTCACAAGCGAGAAGAGCGCCATAATCCCGCCTTCGCCTTTGTTGTCGGCCCGGAGGGCAACCATCACATATTTCACCGTAGTCTGTAGCGTAAGCGTCCATATTACGCAGGACACCGCACCGATGATATAGTCTGAGTCGTAGGAGGGGTTCACATGCAGGATAGCCTTCATCACATAGAGGGGAGACGTCCCTATGTCTCCGAACACTATTCCGATGGCAATCAGAAGTCCGGCGGCACTTACCTCACGGGAAATTTTACTCTTGCGTTCCATGATTTACTGACAGTATAATCTTCCTGAATAAAATGTTGAAATGTTGGCGGGGCGTAAAAACACTGCGCTCCTTCCTTTCCTATCTAACGGCCATCCCTACCCGATTGTTGCCCTCACCTTCCAGCAAAAAACAGGCGGAATAATTTTCAATGGCATTAATTTGAAGTAAAGACGCTGTATCTCAGCGAAAATATGTAACTGGGAGGTGATTCATAATCCTGATTTCAAAGTGGTCGAATTTGACCACTTTAGAATGAGCGCAAGTTTGCCGTCCTTTGTGTTGAGTGCTTCTAAATCCGTTAACGGAGCCAGGCTTTACCGGCTGAAAATGAGTGGGGCATTTACAAAATTCGATGGAGGAGAAAATTCCTAAGATTTCCCCCTCCATAATTTACTGTAACCAGTAGGGAGGTGCCATGGCACGTCCGCCCAGAACAGGCGAATTTGAATTTTGATACGCCCGCGCGACTAATGGGTGGCTTAGAGTTTTACCAGTCCTCTTGCCGACATTTGGTTCAGCTTTTATTTATTGAAATTCTCGGTGAAAAACTTCTCCATCGCGGGGAAGGGAATGATGTCTTTCTGATCGTAGAGGTCGGTGTGGCTTGCGCCGGGGATGACCATGAAAAGCTTGTTGTTTTCCTTTCCGGGAGTGACGGTCAGTTTCTTGTAGGCGTCGCTGCCGAAATAGAAGGAATGCGCCTTCTCGCCGTGGATAATCATCACGCCGTTTTCTATTTCTCCGGCACGGCTCATCAGCGGGAAATTAATCCACGGAATCGGAGAGGTAGCGTTGCGGCCCCCGTTGGAGTTTAGGGAGCGGGGATGATAGCCGCGCGAGGTCTTGTAGTAGTCGTAATAGTCGCGGAGGAACTTCGGGGCGTCCTCGGGAAGCACGTCGGGTACCCCGCCGCCAAGTGCGGGTGTGCCATTGAGATAGTCCTCCGTGCGCTGTGCGGCAAGCTTCTCGCGAAGTTCCTTACGGGCCTCCGCACTGTCGGCGGCGTCGAAATAGCCGTTGGCGTTCACACGGCTCATGTCGTACATCGTGGATGCGACAGTCGCCTTGATGCGCGGGTCGGCTGCCGCCGCGTTGATGGCTATGCCGCCCCAACCGCAGATTCCGATGATTCCCACCTTTTCCGGGTCTACGTCGGGATTGGTGACAAGGAAGTCCACCGCCGCGCTGAAATCCTCCGTATTGATGTCGGGAGAAGTCATGTAGCGGGGAGTGCCGCCGCTCTCCCCGGTGAACGAGGGGTCAAAGGCTATCGTCAGAAAGCCGCGCTCCGCCATCTCCTGGGCATAGAGGCCCGCAGCCTGTTCCTTCACCGCCCCGAAAGGCCCGCAGACGGCAATGGCGGGCAGCTTGGTGCCCGCGCCTTTGGGTTTATACATATCTGCCGCCAGTGTGATGCCGTAGCGGTTGACGAATGTTACCTTGCTGTGGTCGACTTTGTCGCTCTTGGGGAAGGTCTTGTCCCATTCGCTCGTCAGTTTCAGATTTTCCATATCGTTTATGTTTTCTTGTATAGTATTGGAAGCGTGGAGGCCGGAAATTCCCGATAAAAGGACAATCAGACCGACAGCCAGCAATTGCTTTACATTCATGTTGCCGGGGGATAGTTTAGCGGATTTTATAGCCGAGGGCGTGAGCTTCGGCGAGAGCCGGATGGCCCTTGATTTCATCCGGGGCGTTGACTCCGCCCGCAAAGACTGTCCCTGCGAGACGGGCGCGCTCGAAGCAGTCTATCCAGCCCGTCAGGCCGGTTACTGCCCGCTCAGGGACAAAAGCCTCGTCCTCGGCGGCGCTTGTGAGCATATAAATATCGCGGAAGCGGTAGTCCGAAGGATAGAGCGGATTGGCACGGTCGAGAAGAGTCTTCATCTGACCGCTCATCTCGTAATAATAAATAGGTGTGGCGAAGGCTATGACGTCGGCATCGTGCATTTTGGCTACAATCGGCTGCGCGTCGTCAGCAATCACGCATTTCCGAGTCTTCTGGCAGGCCAGACAGCCGCGGCAGAAGCGTAGTTCCTTGTCACGAAGAGAAATCAGTTCCACCTTGTTGCCGGCGTCCGCAGCCCCGCGTGCAAATTCTTCAGCAAGAGCCTCCGAATTGCTCCCTCTCCGGAGGCTGCATGAGATTACAAGTACGTTTTTCATATGCTATATCTTTTGTTTTTGCAAAATTAGCTCGAAAAAACCGACTTCTCATTGCCTTCGGGCTCAAGTTTCGTTTCTCAGAAGCTCTCCCGCGAATTTCAGCTCAGAAGGGCTGAGGGCGCCATCCCGAACTCCTTCTTGAATGCCGTGGAGAAATGGGAGGGATTGCGGAAGCCGACTTCGGCATAGACTTCGACTACTTTCTTTTTACCGGTTTTCATAAGCTCATACGCCCGTTCAAGGCGCCTCTTTATAAGCCACTTCTCGGGCGTGAGGTCGCTTATTTTCTTGAAGTCGCGCTTGAATGTGGCGAGACTGCGGCCGGTATAATGCGCGATATCCTCGATGCTCAGGTCGCACATATAGTTCTGGTCCATGAAATCGAGAATGTCTATTTTCCAGGGTTCGTTGAAGTCGAAGAGCGTAGGGACAAAACGCTCGTCGATTGCAAGCAGTGCCATAAGCGCCTCCTGAAGCTTGAGCTCCATAAAAGAATCCCGCGGCCTTACCTCCGGATCGAGATACGGCGACATCGAGGCGAACAGACTTGCAAGCTCCACTGTTTTCGGCAGCTTGATTACACCGTTGTCAAGCTTGCGCGACCGTTCATGGATGCGGCCTATGGAGAGCTTGCCGTACATCTCCCGCAGGAAAGAGCGGGTGAACATCAGGAAAATTCCGCAGTAGCGCTCGCCGTTGTAGGTTTTCTTGAACATGGTGATATGATGGTCGCGGGGAATGAACACGCATTCGCCTTTGCGGACGTGGATTTTATCGGTGCCGTTGTCAAGAATCATCTCTCCCGAGACAACATAATTGAGCGCGAACTCCCGCGAGCGATGCACACACCCGCTGAGGTCGTCATAGAAAAAGCTGAAAAAGACATTGTTGTAATTGAAAATCAGCTTTATCGGTCCTGTATTGTCAATTTTTGCCATATTCCGTATTTTCTAATTTCCCGCAAAATTAGAAAATAATTTCATTCCGGCAATTATCCGAAAGCTCATTTCCCATTCCTCTCAGGCTCATAAAAACCGGCGGAGCCGCCTAATCACAGAACTCCGACAAAATCCGCGAATGGATCAAACATTAAAGTCTGCCTGATAATATATAACACTCGAGAGGCCGTTCCGCATCTATCTACGGAACGGCCTCCTTGCAATAAACCCGCATACATCATAGACATTATACCTCGATGTGGTGCCATTCCAAGGTTTATGCGAGCTATAAGAGATTACACTCGGCATAAGCGCCAAGGTAAAGCAGAATCTATAGTGATATCAGCAACATCACTATGGGAGTCCAGTATATTTGACTCAGAAGAGCCGGATAGAGCTGACTTGGGCTTCCAAGCAGTTTAGAAAACATAAGTAAACAATATTCACCCGGCTTATCGACTCTCGTAGGATGATACGAAATTTCATTAAGATATCCTGGGGCGACTTTATCCGCTTGGATAGCAAAATCGCCGCTATGACCATCATGCAATATGTCAAATATGACACAGACTCATTATTTTCCTCTTATATCCACCTTGATATCGTATGTAGTGCCGTCGGTAAGATTGTCGAAATCCACGTAACAACCGGTGTCGCCCGCATTTATCATAAAATTTTTTGAAGCGACACATTTGTTGTCCGCCATAAGGCTGACGGTACCCCAGACATTTTTCTGATAACTGTCCGTGAGTTTGATTTGTACACGATAGCCCTCGTATGCCACGGGAGCCGTCCGATCATCCCAATAGGCTGAAGTTCTGCCATCCGAAAGTGTGGTACGGGCCGCAGGACAAGATAGCGAACAAAGGAGAAGAAGCGAAAGTAACAGCAGTTTCATAAGACATGTATTTTGGAGAGGAATTAAATTGTGGAATTTCAGCGTCTTTTGGCCGATACGGTAATGACCACCGGTTTTTTGCCCGCGATGTAGTATTTCCTTGTTGCGGGGCTTAATTTCTCAAGTGGACAATACTGAGTGAACCGACTCCATCCATAGGTATTCCTATAAGTGTCGATTGCGTTCTCGGGGACAAAAACCACACAAAGTTCAGGATTGAGGCCGTCAAAAGTCTCGGGTGAGCAATTCGGTGGATTTTCCGAATATAAATAAATGCATACTGCGTGGGATTGGAATTTTCCAACAGAAGAATTCCCTAAGAGATAGTTGCCGATTTCTCTAACTTTCGGCGGAATGTGGAGCATGAAAAGGCTGGAGCAACCAAGAAAAAGACCTTCCGAGAGGCGCGACATGTTTTCGGGAAGCCTAACATCGCTAAGGTTCGTGCACTCGGAAAAACAATAATTTCCGATTGAGGCTATATTGTCGGGCAAAACGACACATTTCAATGACGAACACCCCTTGAACACGCCGTCGCTGATGACGGCTCGGGATTCAGAGGAAAAGGATAAAGAGGACAAGGACGTACAGTCGGAGAATGAATATGAGGCGAGTTCTGACACTGAGCCCGGAAAATAGACGCCGGAAAGATTCGCGCATGAGGCGAATGCATTATATCCGATTTTTTCAATTCCAGCATTGAGTGTGAGCGACTGGATTCTACTGCCCATGAACGCCTGTTCTGGAATGATTTTGATGTTTCCGGTAATTGATGCCGATTTCGCGAAGCTATTAGCAAAAGCGCCACGCTCCATCGCTATGACCTTACAACGATCGGTGCTGATTATGTGCCCCTTCTTGTCCCTTCGCACAAATGCCACAGATTGGGGAATGTATATGTTATTTAGACCTTCATGTTGATTACTGTATTCGGAAACGGTTTTTTCGCCGGAAGCCCTCTCGGGGTCAGGTACGATTCTTACTATTTCCATTATTCCTTTTGTAACCTTTGCCTCTTTTAAATGTGGGCTACAGTCATAATAAATACCGTCCAGTTCAAGGTTTCCGTCTTGATTGTAAAAGTCACGCTTACGGTTCTGCTCAGCGATTTCTTTTTCCTTTTGGGTCTGTTCCTTGTATCTCTTCTCGATTGCGCTTCCGATTTTGCCGAGAACGTTTCCCAAGTCGGTCTGTGCGTATGCTCCGGATGCTATCCACGACAAAAACAGGACCGCAGTCATATGCTTGTAATTCATAGGATGCGATGAATGGAGAAAAAATTTAAAAATCTGAGTTCTATTTAAGTTTTGTGCAGACCCAGTTGTAAAATCTGTCGGCAGCATCTCCTGCAACGGCGCCCGACACCCAGGAGCCTGTGCTTCCTCCGGATGCTGCGATGATGGCGCCCTCGATGGCGGCCTTCAGTCCGGCTTTGGTAACGGTCCGATAAAGCGTATCGTTGCAGAACACTTCATACAACGATTTTTCTTTAGTCACTTTAATTCGCACACTTTGTTGGGTGCGCTCGTTTTCAATGACGTAAACATTACCGTATTGAGCCAAAAAAACGCCGTCGACAAGGGGAGTGCGCGATTGTCCCATGGCTACAACAGCCATGAAGACAATCATGAATAAGGCAAGGAATATCTTCCGCATAAGTCACCGACTCAGAGATTGAAGTAGTAATCTCCTGCCTGATAGCGGTAGGCGGAGCGATAGTCATTTTCTTGTCCGTATGCCATGTTCTCATGGACGGAAAAAGTCATCCTGCCTACTGTGAGCTCATTGGTCTTGGCATTATACAAACCCTTATAAGCCTTGGACGAGGTCCCGTATTGTCCTACCTTAGTGAGGGTGTAAACGGTGATTTCTTTACAGTCATTCTCTGCAGCTGCGGTTATTTCGATACCAGAAACTTCTGTGTTCATTGGTTCGAAGGCAAACGACTCAAGGAACATGGCGATGCAGAAAGTTGATAGAATTGCTTTTTTCATGGAGATATATTTGTGTTGTAAATAATTTTTACAAAAGTAAGTAAAATTTACCCCCCCCAATTATTTAACACACATTAACTAATATCATCCCCGTCATTTTCATAGCTACAATCTATCATTCAAGCAATTCGCTGAATGGTTCAAACTGATGCTCAGGCAGTTAAAAAAGCAAACAAGATGAGGTCAGTAGGAGAGGTTGGTGTAGGCTTCGATGCGGGTGCGGATGTTCCGGCGGAGGCATTCGCTGTAGAGCCAGGGCTCGGCGCCGTGGTAATCGCCAACGTTGAGAACGTCGAGGATATTCGGGAGGTAACTACCGTCAAAACCTTGGAGAACCAGCACTTTATGGGGTTCTGAGAGTGTGACGGTTATCGTATCGTCGAGGACCGCGGGCGTGCAATCCGTTCTCCAGTTCACCGGATTGATGCACATTACCGTGGGCTGGCTCACAACCGGCTTGATATATTCCACGTCAGATACGGAGTTATAACATATCGTCACACCCGTGTCGTCGGGTCCCTGAGCGGCCTTGATCCAGGGAGCCGCAGCCACATCGCCCGGAGTGACCTTATATCCCATCACATATGCCGCCACCATGCGTTCCCGCTGCTCCGGGGAAAGGATTTTCATCAGCTCCACCACGGATTTGCCCCCCTGGCTGAAGCCGGCGAGAATGAAGGGGCGCCCCTGATTGAAGTGCTCGATATAATGGCGGAAAGCGTTCCGGACGTCTACGAAGGCCACATCGTCATAACGGCGGCTGATCGTGTCCTCGTTTAAAGTGGCCCATGAATCGAGGGTGATATGCCGGTAGTGAGGAGAATAGAAAAAGTTACCGTCGGCCATATAATCCGCCACTCCGGCCATCTCCTGCTCTACATCCGAACGGTGTACCGGATTGGAAGGGTCCGCCCAGTGGGACACGCGGCCGTCCGGAGTCGTCCAGTCGAATTCCCAGGTCGAGGGGATATAGAAGACGTCGACGCCATGCGAGCCGTTTTCGGTCGTGATGTGCCACATTTCCGGTTCGGAATAATCGGGCACAGGCGGAACATATACGTCTTCACGAGGCGCAGGATCCGCGGAGGCGCAGGCGGCCATGAGCAGGACGGCGGAAAGAACCGGCATCACAAAAATACGCGAGTCAGAGAAAGAGAAAAACTTCATATGGGAAACAGATCAGTGGGCAAATACTGTGCAAAGATAATGGATATTTCGCGAAAAAAAGGTATTTTTGCGCGCTATTGGCATTCTTTGCCGATTTAAGCGCCTTTCCTGCGAACAATTCACCTTAGAAGATTATTATATCTTATGAGTACTTTCAACTTGATTCTTATGAAAACCAAGACCCGCATCAATCTCATGACAGGTTGCGCTCTGTCCTTAATCCTCGGGGCGGCCGCAGTAGGTTGCACCAAAGCGGAGGTGTCCGGGACTGACGCCGAAAAAAGCGACACCGACACCCGCATTGCCTTCAGCACAATAAGCCGGACCGCGGCCTATTCTCTTCCCGGGACAGACACGCTCTTCGAGATGGACCACGACGCCGTATTCGCGGCACAGGCGAGCCTGCTGATACCGACCTACGTCAGCGGCTCAGAGGTGAACAAGCTCCGGAACGCCATCCTTGAGGAAGCTCTCGGCACAGGAAACGGACTGGACCCGCAAAGGGACCTCGACAATTACATCAAGGCGACCGTCGACTCTCTGGGCTATCCTTCGCCGGAACTCGTGCCCGATACAGTGAACGTAAGCGATGCCGACGGAGTGCTGATGCTCAGCGGAACGGTGGCCGGAATGTCGCCACGGCTTCTCTCCTATGCAGTCACCACTTATTTCTATCCCGTCCACGCGGCCAACGGCTCGACAGACCTGGGCTATGTAAACTATGACTTCACAAGCGGGAAAGTCCTTCGGTTAAGCGACATATTCACGGAGGAGGGTCTGAAGGCCCTTCCCGCGGTGATTGCCGGGCAGGCCAAGAAGACGTGCCCCGACGCTGAAATCACGGCACTTCCCTCCCGAGGAAGCTATTACGTGGACTACGAGGGCCGGATAGTTTTCGTCTATCAGCAAGGCGAGGTGTGCTACCGCGCCGCCGGAGCTGTCACGGCATCGTTCTATCCGCAGGAGCTGTCGCAGTACATGACTCCCGAGGGCCGCGACGCGCTTCTGACGTCCTTCTGAAAAACAAATCAAAGATCAAGAGCCGGAGAATTCCGGTTCAGCCATTCGTTGCGGACGCGCCATTGGCGCGTCCCGCTTATTTTCTACAAGTTACAATAAGGACTTGCGGAATTTTCTCTTCCTAAACAGATTTTGGTTTACCATCTTTTTGCGGTGGTCCTTGGAGGGCCCGGAAAGCTGCTTTTCAGTGCGACATGGTTGTCCGCAGGACTCGGAAACTTCACTCTGCGACGGCTCCTCCCCGCCATCAGGGTTCTTCGCCCGCGCTCCGATTATTGCGTCGACGTAGGGGGCTGTGCCTTTGGGAAGATGTTCCGCCGAGGGGGTGCCGGTCTTGCCAATACGCTTGCGGGCGGTAGCGCCCACAAGGAAAGCGATTCCAAGGCGCCGGGTCATTTCGCGGAACTTCATTATGAAGAAACGAGTGGCGCCGGCTTTTCCATACCATTCGGAAAGATAAAAATACAGAAAAGGCAGATAATCAGAAGATTATCCGCCTTTTCACGTGCCAATGAATTTAGTTGTTCTTATTTCTGCTGTGCGGCCTTTTGCTTAGCCGCGGCCGGGGCCGCGCCTCCGGATGAGGGGGCCATGAGGCCGTAATGCTTGAGACCGGTGGAGATAGCGGTCCTGTAGGAAGTCTTGACGATGTTCATGCCTTGCTGGTTCCAGAGAGTCTCGAAATATTCGCGGACCTCGTTGCTCCTGTTCTGCATCTTCCGCATTCGCGAATAGTCCTCGCGCCATCGTTTTGCCTTCTCGCTGTCGGGGTCGAAGGAACACTGCTCGCGCACCTTCACCTTGATATTGTACTCGCCCGTACCCCACATCCGCTTGCCGTTGTCAAGAGGCATGAACGAGCGGGGCACGACAAAGCATTCGCCCTCGACATTCACGAGGTTGCGGGCGAGGAATGCCTGACGCTCGGCCTCCGGAAGCTTCTCGGCACGCGCGATTTCCGCGGAGCGGGAGTACTTGTAGGCTGTGACGTTGTCGGGAATATTGACGGAGAGACGGAATTTTCCGAGCTCGACATCGCGGTGGACCTGGACAGCCTCGTTGATCCACGAGGAAGAGATGTCGAAGTCAATGCCTACGCGGAGATTCTCGCGGTCGTCGAAAGAGAAACCGTTTCCTCCGGGACGCACGATGGTGTCGCCCTTGACCTCGGCTTTGCCCTTCTTTATTTCCTTCATCACGCGGATGCCGTTTGCGGCGACATTGGGGAGATGGCAGGAATAGGGATAGAAAGCGAGAGTGTCGAGCACGAGATTGAACTTGGAATGACGGAAAAGATTGTCGAGCCGGGAACGGTCGATGCTGCAGGCCATGTAGATAACCTCATGGCCGTTGCGGATTCCCCGAATCTCGATGCCGTTGAAATTGATGTCGGAGGGGTCGAGAGCGCCGAGCTCGGAGTTTCTGGCATAGAAGTCCTTGAGGCCGCGGATGCTGGTGATACTGTCGGTATAGTTGTTCTCGCGCTGGATCATCTCCATCCACTCGCGTTTCTGCCGCTTCCGCATCTGCACGAGGTTGAAGGTCTCGGAAACGATGACGTCGACGGCGCTTGCCACAAGGCCGAAGCCCACGGCTTGCCCTATTTCGGCGATTACGCCGCGGTCGTCGGCGGAGCCGTTGAGCTCGCGCATAGTTGATGAAATGCGGTTCCTCATTACGGGGTCCATCTCGCGGACGGAGACCTCCCAGGAATCGACTTCAGCGCCGGGAGCGGACTGCGGGGCGGCTGGGAAAGCGAATAAAGATGCCGCAAGGATGGCGGCGACTGATTTTCGTAGATTTGTCATATATAAGGATTGGTTTTATTCCAGGGCATCGATGAGTATAAAAGCGTGAGTATACTGCGGAAGGTTGTAATATGGCACGGAGGCCGTAGGCACGGCTTTACCGGAGAGAGTGGCGGGATCGAAGACATATACGCTTTCCGACTCGACGAGGCCGAGCTGCTCGTCGGAAATCTTTCCTTCCATGAGGTCACGGCGAGCGTTGCGGAAAGCCTGATGAAGCGTCTCGCCCTTTGAGAGGCGGGAATAGAAGGAAGTCATGAGGCGCGAAGTGGCGTCGGACTGGACGCTCCAGAGCGAGAGAAGCATGGCGCCGACACCGGCGTTCTTGAGTCCGCGCTGGAGACCGTAAACCCCGTCGGCAGTAACTACACCCAGACCCGTCTGGCAGGCCGACATGGTGAACAGCCGGCAGTCGGAGAGATCAAGGGAGGCAAGCTCGCGCGCGGAAATAAGGCCGTCGTAATATTTCCCGGCATCGTAAGCGGAATTCTGGACGCAGGGATTCACACCCGTGAGGCCGAGGACTGAGGACGACAGGGCATCGTCGCTGACCGCGGGCCTAAGGTCCGACTCGAAACTGAGGTGCTCCTTTGTGGAGAGTGATATGCCGTGGGTACTTACGAGCACGGAGCGGAAACGTGGCGTCAGGCGGCGGAATGCGCCCTCGGTGGCGAAAATGCCCCGCTGACGGACGTCGTCAGGCATGTTCCTCATCTTTGCAATCTTTCGGGCCTCGTCCGTTTCCTCGCCGAGGAGCGGGAAATCGTAGTGCAGGAAGGTTATGTAAGCGTCCCGGTCGTTGTCCGAGGCCGCTTCGGGCGAGGGATTAGTATAGTAGTCGATGTCGCCGAAGAGGAGCATGGGGTCAGTGGCGGAGAATGAGCGGGACTCGGAGCCGCGCTCCATAAGGCGGCGGGTGGACGTCAGGCGACGGGCCTCGACCGTCGAATCGGGAAGGACGTATTCTATCGCTATATTATGATAACAGCCGTCGGGGGCGAAAAATACCGTTTTGGCATCGCCGAGGGCTTTTCTCAGCTCGGGAGTCCAGACGAGACCGGCGAGACGGTCGCCCCGGTAGACGCGGTCCTTGTTCCAGCGCTCGCCGTCGTCAATATCCGAACCAAAAAGGCCGTCGATTCTGCCGGGCGCGGGCTGAAAGACCCAGCGGGGCCTGTCTCCGTGTCGCAGCACAATCGCTCCCATTCGGGGAAGCCCGCGGAAGGGCATGTACTGGACGAATTCGACAGCAGCCTCCCCCTTTCGGAGCTTAGAGCGGATATCGCGCCAGGTGTATGACAGACTTTTGAGCTGCCGGGCCGAGGGCGAGCCCTCCGGGGCCGAACCGGTGTCGAGCTGGAGAAGGAGCCCCTTGGCGAAGAGCGTGAGGTCATACAGAAACTCGGGGTCGGCGTCCTCCAGGGCGTATGCGTCGGTGACGAAAGGCCTTATCATCATCCAGTACTCCTCGCGTTGGCCGGAATTCATCTGCCTGAAGTTTTCGAGGGCATATTTTTTCTGCATGTCGAAGAATTCCCGGTAGGCCTTGACGAGCTCGCCGGCGGGAGCTCCGGAAAGGCCGAGAATCTTGGCCTGCATGCGTCGCGCGCGGGCATAGTCGAGCGACTTGCGGTCGGAGAAGGAGCCGATTGCCGAGGCCGCGAGAGTCCTGGCTTCGGTGAAGCGCCCGAGACGCGCGAGGGTTATGGCCTTCTGCATCTCAAGGGAGTTCCACTCCGTATCGCCCGGCTCGTAGATGCCCGTAGTATCGTAATAATCAAGGGCAAGGTCGAGATACTGGAGAGCCTCGTAGTAACGTCCGGTCTTGTAGAAGAGCTGAGCGAGCTCGAGATATAACAGGGCATTGGTGGAAAAGCGCTGGGCTTTATAGCTTATGGCCTGCCGGAAGAATCTCTCAGCGAGCATAAAAGACAAGGAGTCGCCGGCACAGCCCCTGAGGTATTCGATGTCGCCCCGGAGCTTTGTGAGAGATGCGAGCATCTCGCGACGGTCCGGGCCGGCGGGATCGAGCGCGTCGAAGGTGGCGCTTACCTCTTCGGTCAGGCGCCTGATTTCCGATGTCTGGCCCTTGAGATAGGCCCGGTTGGCGAGGGAGACAAGGCTGTCGAAACGGACTTCGAGGGCCTCGCGGTCGAGGGCTGATGCGCCGAGGGAGAGACTTAGTAAACAGATTATGAGCAGACGCCTCATTTGCGGGAATTGTAGTTAAAGATAGCGAAAGAGCGGGGCTTGTCCGAAGAGTTCGTGATTGTAATTTTCACGGTTTCGCCCTCGCGGACCTTGCCGGTGAACACGCAGGCATCCTTGGTCTCGGTCATGTCCAGAGCGCGGCTTCCGGCTGAGACAGTAAACTTCAGCCCCGCAGACTTCCGGGAGTCGAAAGGCATAAGGACGAAGCACTGCTCGCCTGAGCGGGCGCGGAGGGTATAGCTGAGGGTCGATGAGGCCTTGACGGCACGCTCATAGAGGGAGTAGCAGAAGTTGGGGTTCTCGCCGTTGAGCATGTTTCCGGTAGACGTCTCGAAGCGGCGCTTCTGTTCGGCCGCGGCGAGCATCCTGTTGAGCCTGAAGCCGGGAACGCGGTCTGAAGCCCGGCATTCGGCGGAGGCGTCGGCGGCCTTTAGTTCATTCATGGGGGTCCACGCCTTGTCGGCGCTCATGGTCTCGGTGGCTTTTTCAAAAGCATCCCGGCCGCCTGAGCGCAGGCTGCGCACGGCGTCCATAAGCTTGGAGAGCTCGGCATCCTGCGCAAGGACAGATGAAGACGATACAAGAATTAAAAAGAACAGATTCAGGAGTTTCTTCATGTTTCAATCGATTTTTTCCGGCCACAGAGCCTCGAGCTCATCATCGTGGAGAGCCGCCGGGCACCCTTTCAGCTCCGGCTTCAGGGCGAGGACGGGGTCAGGGAGCTTTCCGAGAGCCTCGATAGCCATATTGTATATTTCTTTGACTTCAGGACGGGCTGAAGGTTCAAATGAAAGGCAACGATTAATCAGGGCCGACAGTCCGGACCAGGAGCGGCGCAGGGTCGGCACCGGAGTGGACGGCCCCTGAGCGGCGCCGCCGAGGCCGTAGAACACCGGGCATCCGAGCACGAGGAAAAACACGCTTGCCCCCAGCGCCCAGACGGGCTCGTAGCCTTCAGGGGCGGTGAAAGCGGGGTCTTGGCTCCGGCTCCACGGGCTGAGCCTGAAAGCGCCGTCCCGGTCGATGAGAATATGGGCCGGGCAGACCGGCGTGGCGGAATTGTTCTCAAGTTCCCGCGCGACATCGGCAAGGAGAGTCCAGGCCGTCCTTTCGTCGGCTTCTCCGGCGAGAGGGGCTACATCGCGCTCGGGGAAAAAGTCCATGCGCCTTTCATCCTCGCCGGGAGCCGTCTTCACGGCCTGAAGAGCACCGCCGGCACCGGCGCAGACGGAAATGGTATATTTCGGACCTTTGTGGATGATTTTCATTTTCGGGGAATTGCAGTAGAGGGAACGGAATAGGAGCGATGGCCGTTGGTGCGGTCAAGCACGGAAATCACTCCGACAGCGGCGAAACCGAGCGGGGCATCGGAATCGAGGACGAGCACGGGACCGCCCGAGTATCCCGGGGCGAGGCGTCCGCCATGGGAAAGCATGGAGAACCGGGCTGAATCGTCGGGGAGGGCGAGGATTGGCTGGCGGAGGCGGTCGGTCTCAACTTCGGCGCTCAGGTCGTGGCCCTGAGTCACGGGAAAGCCCATGAAGGTCAGGCTCCGGCGGGGACGTAGGGCTGTGGCGAAAGCGGCGGTATCGGAGAGAAGGCGGATGGAGCCCGGACGGTTCATGCGGCAGGAGACGGCGTCGCCGAGCATCATGTCGTCGCGGCCATAGCGGGCCTGAATATTCCGCCAGTAGAGGTCGCGGTCATAGTCGCCGAGCTCGACAATCTCGTCGCGCGAGCGGTCAATGCGAAAGCGGTCGGAGCGGATTCGCAGGACTCTTCCCCGCGAATCGGTGAGGCGGATGGAACTGACGAGCCTCATCGGCGCTTCGTCTTCGGGGGCGAGCTGGTTGGAAGTCTCGGCCGAGAGCGCGAGCCGGACGGCGGGATTGTCGTTAGCCGGAAGATCGGGGATGTCCGGGGCGTCGATGGCGTTGATCCAGGGTTCGACGCAGTGGCGGGCCGTGACAAGGAGGGAATCGGCTGTCAGGAAGGCTGTACCGGCTGGAGGAATCGGATATGCGTAGACCTCGCGCAGGGAGTCGCCTTCAAATAGGAGGAGCGAGTCGACTTCGAGACGGTAAAGCGACCTCTCGGCAAGACTTATCATATCATTGTCGAGGCTGTCGCGGGCATTCATGCGCAAAAGCCACCATCCGGCGGAAAAAAGCAGGAACACAAGCGCAACGACAGTGAGAGCGATGCCCCGGCGGGATACGCCCTGATGGACGATGGTCTGCGGGGGCTGGGCGCCGTCGGAGACCCGGAAGCGGACCGAGGGCGAAAGGCCCGGGAAATCGATGAAGTCGCGGTCCTCGAGACGGTGGATATACCGGACAGGCGAGCCGTTCACGTCCACTCCGACGAAACGGGAAAGGCGCACGAGGCACCATCCGTCGTCGGTCGCGACTATCTTCGCCACCGGGGAGTCGAGATATGGCCCGGGGTTGGAAAGGCGGAGGCCGGCGTCCTCTCCCTGACCGATTACGAGAATCTGACCGGCGGCCGGTGTTATAATCCGGCCATCGGAAGTGTGCAGGCTGTAGTGACAGTCGGCGGAAAAGAACGGCTCAGAGATTGTCATCGGCAAAAGACTTAACAATGAGAGGTATCGCGGCAATCAGGTCGCTGTCGTAGCGGGCCACGTTTAGACCCGTGGCATCGACACCGAGCTCATCGAAGGCCACGAGGTCGAAATGGGCGTTGCGTTCGTTCTTGTACTTTTTTTTCAGGGACAAGTCGGCCAACACCTCCTTACGCTCGGCATCCGTGCACGGCCTCGAGCCTAACAGGAGTCTTTCGACGCTCCAGCGGTTGTGTTCGACGGGCGTCATCTCCTCAATTTCCGCCGCAGTCAGGGCATAGAACCCGCGCCAGTCGTCGCGCAAGTGGCCGAGGGTGCGCATTTTCGAAGCCATGGTCATTATATTGAAGACATTTGAAAGGACCATCTGCCTCCCCTTGACCTCCTTCCAGGCCTCATCGACGGCCGCTTTGGGAAGCTCGGCGGGAATATGGCTCAGTGAGTAGCTTGCGGAATAGAAATAATTGAGATACCTGGCCATAGCAAGAAGCCTGTCGAAGCGGGCGTCGGCGCCTTCTGTGTCGCCGAAAGTAAGGACGCCCGGCGGGACATCGGCGGCCGAGACAGAGGGAGCGAGGCAAAGCAACTGCAAGGGGGGAGCCCCGACGGGATGACGGTCGAGGGTATGTCGCGCCATCGAGAGATTGGCCGCAGAGTCGGGACCGCAGAAGAGGACCGAGAGCTGAAGGGCCGGGTTCTGTTCCCGGCTCCGGAGCTTCCGCTGGAAGACGGGATTGGAGAAGCGTCCGAGCACAAACTCGAATTCGACATCCACAAAATCGCCTCTCCGCCCCTCATACTGAGGCCGGAAAGTCTCGACCCGAACCTGACGTTCCGAAAGGTCGACGATGCGCCAGAAGCAGTTGTCGAACAGCTCCTTGTGCTCGTATACGAAATCGTCGACATCCTCGCGTCCGATACCCGTGCGGGTGATTCGGGTACGCCGCGACTTTTCGGGCTCATAATTCGGGAAATGGCAGACGAGGGCACACATGCGTGTCCAGGCGTCGGCCCATACCCCTTTTCCGTCAATCACGACGGCCACGCGGCTATCCGAGTCCCGGCGGATTGGCCCCCGGAAATCGAACTCAACGCTGTCCGGAAAGATTCCGGAGACAAGCGAAGCAACAACTTTTTCTTCAGTATCGAGATACATAGCACAAAGTTACACATTTTTTCAGTACCGTCAAAACCTTTTTACGAAAGGTATTGTTTTAACAGCAAGAATGTGAACACAACAACAATTCCATAACTGACACATCAATGACCACCACATGCAAAAACCTTAAAGGGACGAAAACCGAGGTGAACCTCGTGACCTCTTACCTTGCAGAATCATCAGCGTACACCCGATATACGTTCTACGCCCAGCAGGCGACCAAAGAGGGGTATTTCCCCATCGCCGAAGTGTTCAATGAAACCGCGGCCAACGAACTCCGTCACGCCAAAGTCTATTTCAAATTTCTTCAGGGAGGTCAGGTTGCCGCTCCCATGAACGCCGACGCCGGCGTAATAGGCACCACAGCCGAGAACCTCGCCTGCGCCGCCGCCGAAGAACTTGCAGAAGGTGTCGACATGTACACTTCTTTCGCCAAGGTTTCCGAGGAGGAAGGCTTCGATGAGATAGCCTCCCATTTCCGCGCCATAGCCACCATCGAGCAGACCCATCACGACCGCTTCATCAAGAACCTTCAGCGCGTGAAGGACGGGACGGTGTGGAAACGCAACAAGCCCATCAAATGGAAATGCCTTGTCTGCGGCTACATTTACGAAGGAACGGAACCGCCGGCTGTCTGCCCCGCCTGCGACCATCCCCGCGAACACTACATCGCCCTCGACGACGCCGAAGAACTGGCCTAAAATCACGGGCGCGAAGCTAACGACGAGGCTGTCTAACAACCCAAGTTAGGCAGTCTCTGTTGTATTTTCAGGGGTGGAGTTCGGGTGGGGCAGTGTTCAGCGGGCGGACTCAAGCCATTTGTTCAGGGAGTCGGCGAGAGCTGAGTCGCCGGGGGCCACGGCCCAGGTCTGGAAGAGGCTGAAGCTGACGGGAGTGGAAAGGTCAAGGAGCGGATAGTCTTCGCGGATTTTTTCGGCTGCCTCTTCGCTGACAACGGCGTAAGGAATCTCGCCTATGGCCACCGCAATGGCGAGGTGCTCGGATGTGGCGCCCGGAGCGGGCACGAAATGGAGCGAGTCGCCGAGTTCGGCGGCGAGGTTTTCAAGGCGCCGACGGTAATGGACGCCCGCGGGGACCCATATGGTGTCGGCGGTCTTCAGTTTCAGCTGGGTGTCAATACGGGGCAAGGTATCGGCGGGATTTCGGAGCTGGGCGAGGACGAAGTGGTCGAGATATATGTCCTTTGTCAGGATGTAGCCTTTCGCCCGGAGGTCGGTCGTGGCGGTAAGGTCGCCAACAACGAGGTCGTATCTTCCTTCGTCAAGACCTTTGAGAGCTTCCTCGACGTTGGTATACGGGTGAAAATCAATTTTCAGGCCATGTTCGCGGGCGATGCGAGTGAGAATTTCGTAGTCGATGCCGTGGATTGAATCGGATGTGGTGGGGTCGTATGTCGACGGCGAAAGCTCGATAGCCACAGAAAGCTCGTCTTTGCCGGCTGGCGAGAATCCGGCGACAAGGTGTGAGCGGCCTCCGCGGAAATGGCGGTAGACGGCGACTCCCGACAATACTACGATGAGAAGGATTATGACCGTGGGCAGTGCCCGGCGCAATGCTGATACTTTCATGAAATATCAACAAACAGCCTGCGCGGATGGTTCGCTCAGAAATCGACGGTGAGGCGGACGTTGAACTGGCGGCGGGTCAGGTAGTTGGGGACTGCGTACTGGATGTCGTTGACGTCGGTGACCCAATAATAGGAGCTGACGTTGGAAATGTCAAGGAGGTTGAAGACGTCCAGGCCGAGCCATACGCTTTTCAGCTTGCCGAGAAAACCTTTGCGTGCCGGCTGGCCGTCCTTGGGAGGAGTGAGAAGGCCGTATGCGAGACCGATGTCGACGCGCTTGTATGCCGGAGCACGGAAATATCCCTTGTCGCGAGAGCCTCGCGGGGCCGTGGTCGGAAGTCCGTCGGAGAAGATGCCGCGGAGGTTGAACTTGAGCTTGGGGAACTTGGGAAAGTAGTCGGTGAAGAACAGGGCGAAGGAATATCTCTGGTCTGTGGGACGGGGAACTTTCACGCCGTTGAGGTCCTCCTGAGTCTTCATAAGCGAGAAGCTGATCCAGGAGTCGCTTCCAGGCACGAACTGCCCGAAAAGCTTCAGGTCGAGGCCCGCGGTGAAGCCCTTGGTAAGGTTCTCGCCGGCGTAAACTACTTTCAGGTTGTCGACCTCATAGGGGATAAGGTTGCCGAGAATCTTGTAGTAGGCTTCGGCCGTGAACTTGAACGGTCGGTTCATTGCCCTGAAAGTGTAGTCCCCTCCGAGGATGAACTGATATGAGCGCTGGCTCTTGATTTTGTCGTTCAGGACGATTATAGAGTTGCCGAATTCATCGGAGACAGGGCGGCGGAATTCCTTGAAGAAGGGCGACTGGTAGTAGAGCCCCGTCGCGAAACGGAGGGAAAGCCGGGGCACGGCGGAAGGGACGAAGCCTACCGACACACGCGGGCTGACGAGAAATTCCTTGTTGTAGTCCCAGTAGGAGAAACGGATGCCGCCGTTGAGATTGAAATAACCGACAGGAGCGTCGAGCCTGTAGGTGTCCTCTACGTAGAAGGCCATGCGGTTGCTCCGGATTTCGTTTTTGGCGGCGAGGTTGTAAATTACGCGGACGGCGTCTGGGTCGAAAGGCAGCGAGTAGCCTGCGGAGTCGCGGAGCTCCCATTCGCGGGCGCGGTCGTGGATGTTCTCATGCTTGAAGGAGAAGCCGTAGTCGAGGTTATGGCGGGCGATGCCTGAGGAACCGCGCAGGGCGAAATCGAAAACAGAGGCTTTCATGCGGTTTCGGGCATGCTCGTGATAGCGCCCTACCCCGAGCTCGCCTCCGATGCCGCCGGAGGTCTCGCCGTCACTGCCGGAGCCGCTGTCGTTTGTACCGGCCTGGTCGAGCCAGTATTCGCCCGAGATGTCGTAGCTCACGAGCTCGTTGGAGAGGAAGCCTCCGAGCTGTGCGGTGAAGGAGTGGACGCGGGAAGGCTGCCAGGTGAGCGAAAGGGCGCCGAAATAAGTCTCGAAACGGTCCTTCTCCTGCCCGTCGAAGTAGACCGTGAACTCCTTGGCGTCCATCGAGGTGCCGAACTTGGTGGAACGGTTGTGGGGAACGAACTTATAGTTGTTGATGGCGATGTTCCCGAGGAAATTGGCTTTCAGCTTGTCCGAGAACTTGAAGGTCATCGAGGTCTGATAGTCGAAGTATTTCGGGTCGTATTCTCCCTTGTCCTCCATGGAGCTGAGGAGGGAAGCGTTGGACTTGTAGCGGAGACCGTGAATCTGAGAGAATTTACGGGAGGAAGACCCGATGGCAACGGATCCGCCCTGAAGCGATGCGGAAACGGATCCTTCGAAAGCCTCCGGCTGGCGGTAGGTAATGTCGAGGACGGAAGACATCTTGTCGGCGTACCGGGCGGAAAAGCCGCCGGTCGAGAACCCGATGGCACCGACAAGGTCGGGGTTGACGATGCTGAGCCCCTCCTGCTGTCCGGAAGAGACGAGCTGGGGTCGATAGACCTCGATGCCGTTGATATACACGGAATTCTCGTCATAAGAGCCGCCGCGGACAGAGTACTGGGAGGAAAGCTCGTTGTTGGAGTTCACGCCGGCCATAGTTGTGAGAAGACTCTCCACCGAGCCTCCGGACACGTCCGGAGCGAGGCGGTAGTCACTGATATCCATCTTCTGAATGGAGCCGACCTGTTTCTGATAGTCGGTCACCTCGACGCCTTTAAGGGCATATGACGCGGGAGTCATCTTGACGTTGAGGGTCACCTCTTTATTTGCGCCGACGAGCTTGCGCTTGCTTTCCTCATAGCCTATGCAGGAAAAGACCACGCGGATAGTGTCGGCCTCGGGGGCGGAGAGGGAATATTTACCGTCGAGGCCGGAGGTGGCTCCGATAGCGGTACCGGCAATGCGGACATTGACGAACTCGAGAGGCTCGTTGTTTTCGTCGGTGATGAGTCCGGAAATCTTCACCGGAGCGGCAAAGGCACCGGCAATGAATATATTGAGAAGCACAAGGCCGAGCAGAAGACGTTTCATACTAACAATAACGTCGGCCCCGGGCAAAAATTGTATGACGGACTAAGAGCCGGTTCAATAATATCTGTTAAGAGCAGGGTCGCATAGCATGGAGTGGATTCTTTGCAAGCAAAGCGGCAAGCCGATAATTGGCTCGCGAAGAGGGAGTGTACTGGATGTACACGACCGA
>ERZ808037.834-NODE-834-length-24506-cov-4.207581_pt1 | contig 24506 bp, 12 predicted proteins | sample MGYA00380190_ERZ808037 | MGnify/ENA primary metagenome ERZ808037 (study PRJEB31490, sample SAMN06133399) | mouse gut metagenome | isolation source: J9 | host: mice | place: China: Chengdu | collected 2015-05 ... | reverse complement strand
TGGATCAAGCAGAACAGTACATCGGAACGTATGCCGAACTGGGTGGATGACAGTATTGGGTGGCTGAAGGAAACATTGGGGACGCTGACGGCAAAAGGTTTTACAGAACCCAATATTGCTGTCAGTCCAAACGGTGACAATGCGCCGGTGCTCTCCGTAGCCTGTTCACTGCGGCATATCCGCAGACAATCAGAGGAAGTACAGGCACTTTTAAAGCCAATGTACGACGGCATACAGGCAGTGGCCGATGCCAGAGGATTCTCCATGGAAAAACTGATGGAGGCTGTGGGGAATAATACAATACGTGAATTGATGGAAATGGCGCAGGTGGATGCGGACACAATTCTTGAGATCGACAGAACACTGCATGGTATGGTAAATAGCATTGCGATATAGACCGTATTAAAAGTTCCCGCCTAATGTGTCGCTGGCGGAATGGAGATTTTTAAGAAAAGGAACGTAAGAAAGGTTAAAACAGATTCAAAATAAATAAAGAATGAAAGGAATGTTAAACATGAAAGAAAAAACAACAAATCTCCCAAAACATGGGGGCCTCAGAAACGTGAAAAACGGTGTTTTCTGGTCTTCCAGGTACATCAGTAATGCGGTAACCAATACGCTGTTCACTTCGTATATATCCTTTTACGCGACGGACGTGTTGGGGATGCCGCTGGGGATGATCGCAACAGTCCTTCTGGTGACCAGGCTCTTTGACGGTGTGACCGATCTGATTGCGGGCTTCATTGTAGATAACACCCGCACTCGTTTTGGTAAGGCTCGTCCCTATGACTGGTGCATACCCTTTATCGCGTTGTTCACGATTTTGACTTTTTCTGCGCCCAATGCTGCTCCAATGGTGCAGGCTGTTTATGTGGGCGCAATGTATATTCTGACGCAGGCTGTATTTGGAACGCTTCTCGGTGCCAGCGACAACGTATATATGCTGCGTGCATTCCCTAATGATAAGGAGCGCAACAATGTATTCGGCATCTGTACCGTTTTCGGTCAGCTTGTAAGCTTGGTGCTGGGCGTACTGATTCCCAAGTGGGTCAGCGCGGCTGGCGTGATTCAGCGCGAGTGGACCAAAATGGTCATCTTCTCAACCGTCCCCATTGCCGCTATCGGTATGATTCGCTTTTTTACGATCAAGGAAGTGGTGGTAGACGAGCCGGTGATCAAAACTGATGGAAAGAAAGAGAAGAAGCAGGGTGTCAGCTTTAAGGATGGCATCAGAGCCATTGTAGAAAACAAGTACATCCTCATCCTTACGCTGGCGATTTTCACAATCGTGATTGCCTCCGGTTTTCTGAACACCTCTGCGGCGTATTACTTTACTTATTTTGTGGGCGATATCGGTCAGATGTCTGTCATCGCCATCGCATCCTTTGCCTCGCTCATTATGTTGGTGATCTTTGTCCCACTGGCGAATCTCTTTGGCAAAGGCAAGGTAATGAAGGTAAGCCTGCTGATTGCGCTGGGAGGCTGCATCCTCCGTTGGATTGGCGGAACCAATATGATTACCATGAGCGTCGGACTCGCCCTGATGATGTTCGGCATCATGCCCATCAGCGTGTATTTCCCCCTTTTCCTTTTCGATATTATCGACTATAGCGAGTGGAAAACCGGCAAGCGTGTGGAAAGTGTTCTTGCTGTGTTCCCCAACTTCGCCAACAAGGTTGCAGCTGGCTTGTCGGTGTCTCTTGGCGGCTTTGTGATGGGAGCTGCTGGTTATGTGGGTGGGCTGGAAACGCAGTCCGAGAGCACTATGCGGGCTATCGACATGAGTTTCAACGCTATTCCAACAATTCTGCTTGGCATTATGTCGGCGTTTGTTTTTGTTTTCTATAATCTGGATAAGCTGATGCCCCAAGTGAAAGAGGAACTGGATGCGCGTAGGAAAGCACAGCAGGAGACTTGAGAAAAGCGTCAAACACTATACTACATAACGCCAGAATTTACCGTACCGCATTGGTTAAACATATATGGCTGGCGTTATGTAGTCAGGTTGCTCGGAAATTTAAATTGTTAAGCAGTATAAATTGGAGGGCTAAAGATGGTAAGGATAATAGGAAAATGGATTTGTCATCCCGGAGATAACCGGGAAACCAGACTTGCGCCGGTATTCCGACGGTTGTTTACCGTCAAGAACGGACTGGAGAGCGCAACCCTGCGTCTGTCAGCCCATGGTATTTACGAAGCAGAAATAAACGGCAAGAGCGTGACAGTTAATAAATTTATGCCGGGGCTGACCAGTTATTATTTCCGTATTCAGGTACAGGAGTATGATGTTACCTCGCTCTTATGCGAGGGCAGCAATGAGCTTCGCGTGACAGTGGGTGATGGATGGTGGCGCTGGAATAACAACTTTGGTTATACATTGGCGTTATTGGGGCAGCTTGTGCTGACCTATACCGATGGCAGCCAGGAAGTCATTGCCACAGACGAGAACTTTGAAGTTACCACCGGTTCCATTGTCAAAACGGACCTGCAGATGGGCGAAACCTTTGATGCGCGTATAGGGCTGCAAGATTGGCAGCCTGCCGTACTTTGTACCGAGCACATCGATGGCAGGCTGATTGAAATGCAGGGCGTTCCGGTTCGGGAGAAAGAACAATTCCAGGGGAAGCCTTTTCGGGACAGTGCCGGGAACCTGGTGATAGATTTCGGTCAGAATATCGCGGGATATGTGAAAATGACTCTCCGCAACACAAAGTCTGGACAGACCGTGCATCTTAAGCATGGGGAGGGGCTTGACCTTGAGGGTAAATTTTCTACTGCCAACTGTGACGGCGGTAAAAAAGAGTTTCAGGAGATCACTTATATCTGCAAAGGCGGAGAAATGGAAGAATACACCCCCCATTTTGCTGTGTTCGGATTCCGTTATGCGCTGGTGGAAGGTATTGAGGATGCGGAATTTACCGCTGTTGCTGTTTACTCCGATATGGAGCAGACCGGAGACTTCAAATGTTCCAATCCGCTTATCAATAAGTTAGTAGAGAATGCCCGCTGGAGCCAGAAAGGAAACTTTTTAGATGTGGCGGTGGACTGCCCTACGAGGGAGCGCAATGCCTGGACAGGCGACGCCATGATATATTGCCGTACAGCGGCCTATTTCATGGATGTGTATCCATTTTTCAGGAAGTGGCTGGCAGACCAGCGTATTGAGCAGTATACATCAGGAAAGCTGGGGATCACTTTCCCATCAACATCCAGCGTCCACAACCCGGATGAACTGGAACGGGTACAGGCGGTCAATCCTGCCATGGCACTGGCAGGACCGGGCGGCGATGGCAACATCGGGGAGGACAGTGTGGGTTGGGGTGATTCTGCTGTCTGGATTCCCTATCAGCTTTATCTCATGTATGATGATAAGGCCATTCTGGAGGATCACTATGATACAGCAAAGCGCTGGCTGGACTACTCCCTGCGCTGTATGAAGGAGAAAAACCCGATATACGCTGACAGACCATGGTATGTAAATGGTGACGGTGACTATATTTATGACACTAGGTTCCATTATGGTGAATGGAATGAGCCGCTGCCACCCGCACCGGAGGTTGTCGAGCTGTTTGCAAAGGGAGGCACGGCGGCGGATTTTGTGACCCACATGGCGAAATACGGTAAGCCGGAAGTTGCAACCGCCTATACCAAGCGGAGCTGTGACAATATAGCGCACATGGCGGGAATTCTCGGAAAAACCGAGGATGCAAAAGAATATGCCGCTCTTTCAGATAAAATAAAAGCCGCTTACAATCAATATCTCATAGGTGATGATGGGGAGATTCAAAAGGGCCATCAGGCAGCATACATCCGGGCATTGGCATTGGATATGGCGGATGAAGAGAAAAAACCCTTGGTGATCGCGCAGCTTAAAAAGGAGCTGGAAGAGACGAACTATCATCTAAACACCGGGTTCCTTAGTACCGTCTATCTGCTGCCTACACTCTGTGATAACGGTTTGACAGATGAAGCGTTCCGCATTCTGGAGCAGACTGACCGGCCCGGCTGGCTCTATCCGGTTACCGCCGGTGCCACTACGATGTTGGAGCGTTGGGAGGGTATGGCTGAATTCAGGGATAGTTTTAATCATTATTCTTTTGGAGCGGTATGCCAGTTCCTGTTTGAGTATGTGGCGGGAATCCGTCCCAAATTTGACAAACCGGGCTTTCAGGAATTTGAGCTCCGGCCTGTCATGGGCGGCACACTTACATGGGCAGAGGCGAGTTATAAAACCAGGTTTGGAACGATTAAGTCCGCATGGGAAAGGAAAGGGGATATTTTTTATTATACCTGTACTGTACCGGAGGGGACGACTGCCTGCCTGACATTGCCGGATGGAAAAAAGGAAATCTTAAATGGCGGCGAATATGAGTTTAGTGTGAAGATAGATTGATTTTGCATTCCCGCCATATTGTTAGAACTTAAGATGGTGGAAGGGAGAAAGTAATGGAGAAAATAAATAAGGGTGAAAGAAAAAAAGAAATATTTTTCAAATAATCTTAAAAGTATTTGGAGGAATCTTCATTTTTTGCTTTGTGCTGTTGGCTGGTTTGTATTTTTATATAACAAGCCATACTCAAGTCATTGTAGGCATGATTCAGGATGTGATGTATAGTGAGGCAGGTCCTAATTTATATGAACCATTATATAACCCTGGCGAAACCGTCATGAAGAATGGCCAGTACAAAATCAATGATACTTGTTATGGGACGGAGTATCCGAACAGCTTCCTGGATATCACCTATCCTGATACGGATATAGAGGTTGACCGTCCCACCGTGTTTTATTTCCATGGAGGTAGTTTTTTTGGCGGCAGTAAAGCCATGGGAGATCCCATGGCGGCAAGTGAGAGCGATGCGCTGATTACGGATATCTGTGCACAGGGATATAATATTGTCAATGTAGATTATGCGCTTGTGCCTGACTATCATTTCCCTGTGCCGCTTATCCAGATGAACATGGCAATCCAGTTTATTGAGGAAAATAAAGATAAATATCACATTAACATGGACAATGTGGTTATTATGGGGTCCTCTGCCGGAGCGATTATGACTGCCCAGTATGGGGCTTTGTTGTCCAACCCGGACTATGCCGACCTGCTTTCTATAAGCCCTGCGATAACCGGAGAACAAATCTCGGCTGTTGTGATAGATGACGGTCCGATTGATTATAATATCATACCTCTTAATTGCAAGATTCTGATTGGCAATTATATAAAGGGTTCCATTTATCTAAACAAAGATGAAAAGAATCAATATAACTGCATTCCACATATGACAGAAAATTATCCTGCCGCATTTTTGCTGGGGAGTGAATACAGAAATGATATGATAAATATGCATGAACAGCTTGAGCGGGTTGGCGTGGAGAATATCCTTGTTGACCCTTACATAGAACATGGAGAAGTAAAGCCACACTGTTTTGTCGGAGTCGAGAGGGAGGATCCTGTTGCGAAAGAAGCATTTGACAGGTTAATGTCATTTTTGCGGCAAAAGACAGAGAAGTGATAATATGGATTGCTTCAGAGCGGGATAAAGCTTTTCAGGTTTTAGTTAATTTTAGACTGCATAAAATCAAGAGTAAATTCAAACAGTCTCGGAGCGGAAGTGCAGAGACGGAATCCAAACTAGGAAGGAGATAAAAATATGAAAAATTTACCCTATGCCTTTTCAGACAAAGATAGGATCATTCAATTTGACAAATTTGACCTGCCTTCGCCGTGGATTAATTATCTCTCCAACGGCAGGATGCATGCTTTTGTTTCACAGGCAGGCGGTGGTCTGACCTGGTGGTTGACACCGATGCTGTTTCGTGTCACCCGCTATCGTTTTTACAATCTGCCTATCGATTCTCCGGGCTTTTATGTGTATCTTCGCATGGAGGATGGCAACATATGGTCACCAACTTTCCGCCCTTGTGAAACGAAGGTTGACCGGCGCGAGGCCGCTCATTCTCCGGGTTATTCCGTGTTTACCGCCGAGAAGGACGGACTGACCGCTACATTAAAGCTCTTTATGGCGCAGGATACTGATACCCTTTTGTGGGACTTGAAGCTTTGCAATCAGTTCGGTTACGAGGTCTCCTGTGATGTGTTTGCCTATGTGGAGCTGTCGCAGTTTATGGCGCAGCAGGAAAATATCCTCGGCTATTACCTTAAATGGAATACGAGGGCTGTGTTTGACGAGGAACTGCAGGCCATCACCTATGCCTATACTGCATGGATGCACCCTCGCAAGGATGACTCTCCGCTGGTCTATTTCGGCTCAGACGTAAAGATTGACTCTTTTTGCTGCAACCGTGATACCTTTTGCGGCAATTACCGGGATGAGCGCAATCCGGTGGAAATCGAGAAAGGATGCCTCTCCAATACCAACCTTCAAGGCGGCGAGCCTTGTGGTGCATTACATACGCATATTACGCTAGCCGGGGGAGAAGAAACGCAGATTCACTACTATCTCGGCGTGACAAAAGGTGCACTGTCAGATTACGAAAAAGCCATTGTGGTAACTAAGGAAACCTTGGCTGCTCTTCGCAAGGCTGGGGCAGCTGACGAGCAGTTTGCAAAATTACAGGCATGGTGGGACAAACACCTGAATGTCATGCAATGCAGCCTACCGGATGCGGATGCGGAGCGGGAAATTAACACATGGAATCCGCTACAAAGCGTCCATACAGCGCGGCTGTCACGCTCTATCAGTTCGGATGCCTCCGGTGTGCGCGGCATCGGCTTCCGCGATACAGCGCAGGATATGCTGGCGCAGGTATACCGTAAGCCAGAATGGGCGCGGGATATGCTTTGGTATCTCGCCTCCCAGCAGTTGGAGGACGGTCACGCTGTTCACACCGCCTGGCCGGAGGAAAAGCGCCCGCCGCAGGACATTACCCGCTCAGATGACCATATCTGGATGGTTTATCTTGCCTATGCGATTGCTGCTGAGACAGGCGATTTGAGCTTTTTGGATAAGGAAATCCCATTCCTTGCATCTGACCTTGTTACACCCGTAGGCAATGCCACGCTTTGGGAGCATCTTCTGCGCGGTGTGGATTTTACGGAAAAACACCTCGGTGCTCATGACCTGCCCTTGATTCTGTTTTCTGACTGGAATGACCACCTCGGACCCTTCGGGCGCAGGGGGAAGGGAGAAAGCATCATGGTTTCCCAACAGCATATCTACGCTCTGCGCCAGCTCAGCGAGATGGCTGCATTGCGCGGGGATAAGACTGCGGTAGAATCATTTGAAAACCTTATTGACAAGCAGGAAAAGGCGTTGGAGAAATGTGCGTGGGACGGCGAATGGTTCCTGCGCGGGCTGGATGATGACGCGCAGCCTGTCGGCACCCATTCTGCTGCTCATGCCCGGATCTGGCTCAATGCCCAGAGTTGGATGGTCATTGCAGGAGCCTGCAAGGATAAGCAGATTCAAGCTATGGACAGTGCCGCAGGGGAGTTGGACACTGGCATGGGACTGCTGCTGAATACGCCGGGCTACCCCGGCTGGCCGTCCAAGGAAGCAGCGATGGTCAACGGTCTTCCCGCAGGATATTCCGAAAACGGAGGTGTTTTCTGTCAGGCCAACTGCTGGGCAATCATGGCTGAGGCGCTGCTGGGGCGCGGCGATCTTGCGTGGAAATACTACAAGCAGATCCTTCCGAATACGGTAATCCAGAAGATCGGCGTAGAACGCTACCACGCGGAGGCGTATGCTTATTGCTCTACGATGCTCGGTAAGGATAATGAGAAGTTTGGCTGGGGCTGCGTTTCGCAGGTGACGGGAACAGCAGCCTGGATGGACGTTGTGGCCACCCAGTACCTTCTTGGTATCCGTCCGACACTCAAAGGGTTGCTTATTGACCCATCGATTCCCTCCGTCTGGGATGGCTATACAGTGGAGAGAATCTACCGTGGCTGTATACTCACAAGCCAGGTGGAAAACCCGGCACATGTCCAGAACGGGGTGAAGGAACTTATATTGAACGGTACACCTCTGGATCTGACAGACGGTGCTTATATCACTGAAAGTAACATCTCCGGATGTGCAGCGGCTCAGGTGAAGGTTATCATGGGATAACGGCTCATCGGAGCAACGTATAGCACTGGCGAGATAAGTCCTTCGCAAACAGTTTGGGAATCCTGCAATATTCAAAAAAGATGTCAGGCAGCAAGCTGCCTGATGTTTTTTTGAAAGATTTAATCTGCCGTGCATCAAAACCAGTTCAGGACCATGTCTTTCTCAGGTTCGGTATATCCGAAATAATTGATATGCCGAGAATGAGTCTTATGCCCACGATCTACTATGCTTGGCAAGGACAATGAAAATTCGGCTGGGGGGGGCGTATTTCAGGTGGCAGGAACGGTGATAGTATCGGACGCATATTAATGATTGAGTTTAATGGGCAGGATTCCCTAGCTTTTGATGAGGTAATGGAAGTCTTGAAATGTTGCTCCGATTTTGAATATGTGCAGATGAATGACGATTCGATACTGTCAGTGCCGGGGCTGGAGATCCTGCGGCTGATCCAGAAAGAGGACCTGCGGGATGACGAGGGGAAGCCATTCGGGTTCAGCACCCATATGTTCCGGCGCTCCTATGGGGCAATGCTGACAGAACTGCACCTAGATGACTGGACGATAGCCAAGCTGCTCGGACACAAGGGAGTCAGCGCAGTCCAGCACTACCGGAGGATGGGCAGGGTAATGCTGGAGCCGGGAGAAGAAAAAACGGTGCAGTTTACTATGAAGCCAAGCCAGCTGGCATTTCTGAATAAAGATATGGAATGGCTGGTAGAAAAAGGGGAGATTGCACTGCAGGTGGGAAGTTCCTCAGAGGATATCCGTTTGCAGGATTCCTTCTGTATTACAGAAACAAAGATCGTGGATGGCAGAAAACGCGGATTCTATGCGCAGGCAGAGGCAGTGAATAATCCTTAGGATTTTCACTGCCTCTGCGTTTTCTTCCGATACTGCATGGGAGTAATTCCGTATTGCTTCTTAAAGACATTCTGGAAATAAGACTGGCTTGAAAAGCAAAGATAACTGCTGATCTCTGCCAGGTTTTTATCGCTGTAGGTCAGGAGGCTTCTGGCTTCTTCCAACTTACATCTCGTTATAAAAGCGCCGATATGGATGCCTAATTCTTCCTTAAAACGCCGCATCATGTGGGAACTGCTTCTGTGCACCTGTCTGGCTACATCATCAATGTTGATAGATTCATTGGTATGGCTTCGGATATAATTGATACACTGGTATACTTCAGAGGAAATACCTTCCGGTATGTGTGTTTCGCCGGCTCTCCGACAGAAATCAATAATCATCATATATTGTAAGTTTGTAATTTCCTCTATCGTCTGCAGCTGTTCACATTCCTGAATATAAAAGTCTATCAGCTGATAGGTTTTTTCAATATCCACGCCTCCCGGTATTGCTCCAATAAAACCTGCCTTGGCAGTGGCAGTGATAAAGAGGTTTTTTGTATGACGGATCGGCGTGTGTGCCATTTTCCCTTCTTTGATCAGCATATGGTTAGTATGTAGAAATTCTTTGAGGCGTTCCACATTTCCTTCTTTGATATATTGATACATTTCAAGCTCAAAATGGTAGGAATTATGAAAATTTTCATTTTCCATGACATCTATCATGCTGTCGATCTGGCGTTTGTTCCGGCTTCTGGTATACACTTCGTCCTCTGTATAAAAATCCTGTAAATCCGCTTCTTTATGGTTCAGGCACTGGTATAGAAAAGCGAGATACCGGGCGAACTGAAGCTGACTGGTTCTTGGAATGGAAGCGAGGTATTCCATAACCTGCTCCCGATAGTCAGATGGAACCATAAGCTCATGTATATACTGGCGGGCAATCTGCTCTGTTACAGGCACGTTAAAGGCCGGGCCGAGAAATACATCATAGTCGGTATTATCTATATGGATCCGTCCGTACTCAATGTCAGGAGAAAGGGCACAGAAAACAGGATTCCGTTCCATGGCAAAAAGCTCCCAATGGGAGGGCATTTTTATAGACAGAGTTTCCCCTGTGGATGAATATACAGGCTGTTCATTTTTCAGCAGGCTGACAGGAATATTTGTTGCAGCAAAGAAGTTTTTACAAAAGGAAATATAGTCCATATCCGGTGCACTCCTCAACAAATTTGAATTGCTTGATAAAATGATCTGATTTCAGTATAGCGATCCGTGTTAGAGAAAACAAGATAGAATATTGAAATTTTAAATAGTATTTTACAATAATGTCATTAGATTTTGTGATAGGATGCAACTTAAAGAAATACGTAAGGGGTTTATTTGGTAAAAGGTGAAAGGAAGGAAATGTAACATGAGACAAAGGATTCGGATTCACAAGGCGGAGCCAAACAGGGGGGTGCTTGATTATTCGCATCTGCTGGATGCACCGGCAGGGAAGCATGGATTTGTGGAAAGCAGAAAAGGGCACTTTTATTTTGAGGACTGGACACGGGCCAGGTTTCTTGGCTTTAATGTTGCGGCCAGGTCCAATACACCGGATCATGAGACGGCAGATAAGATGGCAGCACGCTTTGCGGGTATGGGGGTCAATATCATCCGGCTGCATGCTGCGGACGGCCCGATCGGGGAGGAACCGGGAAGCTGGAGCAGTTGTAAGGAAGCACCTCTTTTGGACTATGAAAGCGGCAGCAGCAGGAAATTTCATAAGGAAGGACTGGACCGTTTTGATTATTTTGCTGCAAAGCTTAAGGAGAAGGGGATTTACCTGCATATTGACCTGATCGTGTCCAGAGAGTTCATGGAAGCGGATGGGCTGGATTATCCGGGCGGCGCCCCCTCCTGCATCAAAAGACATGCCATGTATAATGAGCGCCTGATTGAACTGCAGAAGGAGTATGCAAAGGAATTTCTCTGTCATGTCAATCCTTATACGGGCCTGGCGCTCATTGATGATCCGGCAGTGGTCACGGTTCAGATCAACAATGAGGATTCTGCGATCAAGTGGCCTATGGGGGCGGACGATGGCGAGCAGATGAAACCTTACAGGGACGAAGTGCAGCGCCGGTTTAATCATTATCTGCTGATGAAATACTACACACGGGAACGCCTGAAAGAAGCATGGACAAAAGACGGAGTGTGCGCACTGGGGGCGGATGAGGATCCGGTACAGGGAACGGTGCGCGGCGTAGACGGCGGTTTCTACCAGCCGGTAAATGATCCGAACGGACCGTGGGGTGGCGATTGCAGCCCTGCCCGCTATGCGGACTTTATGGAATTTGGCATCCACATGAACCGGAAATTTTATCAGATGATGAAAGATTATCTTCATTCCATAGGAGTGAAGGTGCCCATTGTTACCAGCAATCTGTTGGCAGGTGCAGCTGATGTGTATGGGCACACGGATGGCGACTTAATGGAAAATAACAGCTATTTTAACCATCCGCTGCTTCCGGTGCAGGGCAATACCTATATGGTGGCAGGTCCCGCGGAATACGTTTCCGTGAATCCGCTGACCATGCAGAAAGGGACAGGTTCCATGGCGACAACGCTTCTCAGCCTGGCTTCGGTGGCCATCGTAGGAGGGAAACCGTTTATGCTCAGCGAGTGGAACGAATACAGCCTGCATCCTTTTCATTCCACCGCATTTTTGCAGACGATCGCATACGCCTGTCTGAATGACTGGGACGGACTGATTCTGTATAACCACCACACGTCGGAGAAATGGGATGACCAGCCGGCAGATGAAATCCTGAATGTATTTGATGCCTATAACGATCCGGCAGTGGTCTGCCAGTGGGGATTTCTGGCTTCCGTATTCCTGAAAGGCATGGTATCGACCGCCAAAAGCTCAGTGGAGGTAGTTTATACGCAGAATGACCTGCGTACGCTCCCGAACTTTCACGCAATGCCCGCAACGTTCTTTCCTTATATTACAGCGACGCGTAATGTATTTTTAGACGGCGGGGATTCCTATCAGGGGGATGCAGATATTGCGGTAAATGCCGGTTTCCTGAATGGAGCGGACTTATCCGATGCAAAACATGGTGTTTATTATGCGTGGTCTGCTTACCGGGACGCAATGCGCCGTTATAAAGAGGAAAACCGTCTGGCAAGGGCAGCAAAAGGAACCCGTGAGATGCAGGCGGGGGTACATATGGGAGAGCGGGCACTTGTTTTCGATGAGATTACCAGTGTCGCAGGGGACGGCGATTACCGTGCTTTTGCAAAGCTGGTGGATCAGGCAATGAAAGAATGGGGCGTAATCCCTGAAGATACAGGATATGTGGACGGAAAGCTGATCTCTGACACAAAAGAAATCGTATTTGATCCGGATCACGCCAGGTATAGTGTCAATACGCCGTACTGTGCCTGCTTCAGCGGGGCGCCGGATGACAGGATCGTGCTTTCAGAGCGGGTAAGCGTACATTCCGAAAATGAGAGGATTTCCCTGACCATACTGCCCACAGGAGATAAGACGTTAGCAGAGGCGAAAGAGTTTGTCCTGACAGCGATGGGCACAACAGGCATGGATGAGACCACTTATAATCCGGGACCGGAAATGATGGGGATCTGCTTTACGGCAGTAACATTGAAGGGAAAGTTATATGCGGAGACTCTGGAGGGCAGTATTCTGGTCAAGGCAGATGAAGCGGTACTGGAAGTGCTTGATCCGACAGGAGAGGTGATTGGAGAGATCAGGGGAGAGAAGGAGCGTGATGGTATCCGGTTTGCCATGACCGGTGAGCATGCGTCTGTCCAGTATCATCTGATCATTAAGAAATAAAGGGTTATATCACACACAAAGCGATGAAAGGGAAGGGGAAAAATTATGGCGAGGAAAAAGAAAATTTTAGGGCGTCCGGATCAGGACGGCAATATAATGGTGATGAGAGGCGTCGATTATGTATCGGACTTCTGCGGACAGTTTGGACTCGGACTTATGGCGAATCTCGTCGGGCAGATGACTTACTTCTATACGGATAAGGTAGGACTGGCGGTAGGCGGTGTTGGCATCGTGATGCTGATCGCCAAAATTATCGACGCGTTTACCGATATCATTTTCGGCAATATTTTTGACCATGTAAAGGGCGGAAAAGAGAAGTATTACAAATGGTTTATGCGTCTGGCACTGCCCGCTCCGCTGATCATCTTTTTGATGTTCACAGTGCCCGGTCAGAACATGACAGGCCTCGTCTATGCGCTTGTGACCAATGTGCTTCTGACAGCCGTGGTATATTCAGCTATCGGATGTCCGTTTGGTGCGGTCATGATTGTAAAGACCCGCAGCCAGAGGGAACGCAGTTCCATGGGGCTGACCCGTGCGGTTGCCAATTACAGTTCAGGCATGATAGTTGCCATTGCGACGATTCCGGTCACGAATATGCTTGGCGGGACGCAGAATGCATGGATCAAATATGGAATCATTCTGGCGCTCATCGTCCTTCTTGTATTTTTTACCTGTTATGCGATCGGGAAATCCAGTAAGTTTGCTGAGGATTTCGAGCAGGGGCACAGCATGGCCGATACGGATCAGCAGGATGCCGTAAGACCGGAAGATGAGGCGGTAGAGCTTCCTCAGGCGCTCGGTATGCTATTCCGCAACAAATATTGGGTGATCGTTTTGCTGTTCAATCTGATCACCAGTATTTCAGCCGGTATGGCCGGGGCGTCGGGAACCTATTACTGCAAGTGGATTTTCGGAAATGATAATCTGGTGGCCATGTTGGGGGCAGCTGGTATGCTGGGAACCGTGATCGGATTTGCGATTTCCAAGCCGGTCATCAATAAATTCGGCATAAGAGGCACGGTACAGATCGGCCTGATGGGGGCGGCCATTGCGTCCGGCCTGCGCTGCTTTGCACCGACCAATTATATGCTTTATGCCGTTACCAGTGTGGTCGGCAGCTTTGTACAGATTCCCCTGATGAGTCTGTATGCGGTTTTGACCGGCATGGCAGTTGATTATAACGAATACAAGTATGACAAACGCCTTGTGAATACTGCAGGCGGAGCCATCGGTTTTGGCAGCAAGGTGGGAAATGGTCTCAGCACCGTTATTTTAACAGGATTTCTGACGGTTGGCGGTTATGATGCAACCCTTACGGCAGCTTCGGATTCTATGCGTTATGCAATTTACGGATTCTCGAATTATCTGCCGGTGATCATCAATCTGGTTATGTTTGTGATTTTCCTTGGATTCGACTTGGAAAAGAAGCTTCCGGGAATGCTTCGGGAAATTCAGGAGAGACGTTCTAAGAACAATGCCAAGGGGTAACAGGACGTATTGACAGATGATCGTGCCGTATTTCAAGCAGGAAGAACAGGAAAAAAGGAGCATGAAAGCAGATATGAAAAATACAAAGAAACATCCCGGGAACAGCAGGATATATGAATTTTCGCAGGATGGCAATGCCTGCATCATTAAGGAGCCGAAAACACCACGATACTGGTATAATTATCTTTGGAATGAAGACCGGTATTGTGCGCAGGTTTCCCAGACAGGCCACGGGCGCAGTTATTACCTCAGCGAGAAGGCAGATATGTGTATGATCAACCGGGATGATGCGAGGTATCTCTATCTTCGGGATGAGGAAGACCATGCCTGCTGGAATATCGGCATGGGACCGCTGAACAGGGAGGTGGAAGAGTATCAGTGTATACACAGTATTGGTTATTCCCTGCTGCAGTCCCGGTTTCGGGAGATACAAAGCTCCTGGCGGATTTTCGTACCGCAGAAAGGATTTCATGAGGTCTGGAGCCTGAAAATCGAGAATACGGGAGAAAGAGAAAGGACTTTGAGCATTTTCCCGACGGTAAGTTTCTATCTGGAAGGCTTTTCCTATCCAAGGTATTATGAGATGTACCGGTGTATGAGAACGGAATTTGACCGGGAGCTGAACGGAATCTATTGTGATTCTGACCACCCCTTTGCGCCTCATGACCTGTATCATGGATTTCTGGCTTCCTCGGAGCCGGTATTTGCCTATGACGGGGATCTGACAAGATTCTGCGGTCCTGCAAGTACCATTACGCAGCCGGATGCCTCTGCCTGTGCACTGTTCCAGCGTCCGGACGTGGTGATGGAGGGAAGAGACTGCACGAATTCCGAGGCGACGCTGTTTATTCTGGGCGGCGTATTGCAGCATAAGATTGTCTTAAAGCCGGGAGAAACCAGAGAAATCCATCTGCTGTTTGGCATCAGCAGATCGCGGGAAGAAGCGCGGAAAGCGGCTTCCGGTATTTTGAACGGGGAGACGGTGGAACGGGAATTTCAAAAGGCGCAGGCATATTATTACCAGAAGTACTGTACGCTTTCCATACGGACGCCGGATGAGAAAATCAATCACATCATGAATAACTGGGTAAAGAAGCAGGTGGATTTCTGTATTGTAGGCAAGAAAGGCGTGCGGGATAATCTGCAGATTGCGGCAGCCCTTTTGCAGTACAGACAGGATAAGGCAAAAGAAGAGATACTGGAGTGCTTAAGGCACCAGTTTCAGGACGGGCACGGGGTATTGACATGGTATCCTTATGATGATACAAGGTATTCTGACCAGCCCTTCTGGATCATATGGGCTGTCTGCCAGCTGATCAGGGAAACGGGAGATTTCTCATTGTTAGATGAAAAGATCGCATGGCAGGATGGAGGAGAAGCATCTGTCCTGGAACATGTAAAGGCGGCTGTAAACAGGTTGAAGGCGGATAAAGGAAGCAACGGACTGGTACGCATTTATTTTGCGGACTGGAATGATGCGCTGAATATCACTACCGATCCGGAAGCGGAATCGGTCATGCTTTCGCACCAGTTCTGTCTTGCGCTTAAGGAGCTTGGCCTGTTGATGGAAAAATACGGGGATGCTGCATATGCCGGGGAGCTGGCAGGGGAATATGAGATTTTAAAAAGGTGCATTAACGATAAGGCATGGGATGGCGCATGGTACATGCGTGCGTTAAGTCCGGTGGAAAATATCGGCTCCAAAGAAAGCTGTGGAAGCAAAATTTATCTGAACGCGCAGGTCTGGGCAGTGCTTGGGGATGTGGCAGAGGAAGAAAAACTGCCATTGGTGTTGCAGGCAGTGGACGGCATGGAGCATGATTTCGGATTCCCCTTAAATCTGCCGCCATATGCAGGGTACTCCCCCAATGTGGGAAGAATGTCGGGTATGCTGCCGGGATTGTTTGAAAACGGCGGCGTATACTGTCATGCCACAGGCTTTAAGATTCTGATGGACTGTAAGAGCGGACGGGCGGACAAAGCGGCGGCGACTTTAAAGAAGATCATGCCGGACAGCGACCACAACCCGTCCATGCAGTCGGGAGCGGAGCCCTACGTGTTTACCAACTGTTATTCCACCAATCCGGGATATTACGGGAAATCTTATCAGTCGTGGACTACCGGCACGTCTGCGTGGTGCCTCATGGGACTCTATGAAGGAATCATGGGAATCAAGCGGGATTATGACGGGTTGCGGATAGCGCCTTGTTTTCCGTCAGACTGGGAGCAGGCGGAGGCGATGAGACATTTCAGAGGAGCGGACTACCATGTGGTGATCAGAAATCCGGAGAAGGTGGAAAACGGCATGCCAGAGATCACGGTGGATGGCGTGCGTGTTTCCGATCCGGTCCTGCCGGATTTTAGAGACGGGAAAATGCATGAGGTGGAAGTGCTGCTGCGCGGGAGAAAGTAGGAAAGGGAGAAGAAAGAGAACATGAAAATTTATGATCTTGAGGTGGAATACAGAAAGGAACCTGCGGGACTGTCTGTCAGAGTACCGCGTTTTTCATGGAAACTGGAGGCGGAAGAGAAAGATACCGTGCAGACTGCTTACCATTTGCAGGTGCTTTCCGGAGAAGAAACCGTGTGGGACAGCGGCAGAAGGGAGAACTCCCAGTCTGTTTTGGTTCCTTATGAAGGGGTAAAACTGGAAGAGGAAAAGGAATATCGGGTTTTGTTGAGCATTGAGGATAATCACGGCAATACGGCCCGGACACGGACCGCTTTTTCTACCGGCCTGTTTGATCTGTCCCGTTTGCAGGCAAAGATGATCACCCACGATTTCGCGGCAGAAGAAACGGCCTGCCCGGTTTTCTACCGGTCTTTTTGTGCCCGAAAGCCGGTAAAAAAGGCGTATCTTTACGCCACAAGCCACGGCGTATATGAAATCCATATCAACGGAAAGCGCGTAGGGGAGGACTATATGTGTCCGGGCTGGACCGGTTATCATAAACGGTTACAGTATCAGTATTATGACATTACAGAGTACATAGAAGCGGAAAACCGTGTGGAAATGACAGTGGGTAACGGCTGGTACAAAGGAATCTTAAGTTTTGACTGCAAACCGAACCGTTACGGCGACCGGGTGGGAGCCTTTGCGGAACTTCATATCGTCTATCAGGACGAAAGTCTGGAAGTCATTGCCACAGATACGGACTGGAAAGTGCAGACAGGGCAGATCCGGTACAGTGAAATCTATATGGGGGAAACCATTGATACCGACGGAGCCGAAAGAAAAGAAGGAACGGTGTCGGCGGCGGAATTTGATGTTTCCGTACTGGTTCCCCAGGAAAATGAGCCTGTACGCGTCACGGAGCGTATTGTGCCGAAGCGCATCTTTACAGACCCGGCAGGCAATCATCTGGTGGATTTCGGGCAGAACCTGACGGGATTGGTGGAGATCAAAGTAAAAGGGAAGAAAGGGCAGACGATCGCGATCCGCCATGCGGAAACACTGGATCAAAACGGCGTGTTTTATCCGGATACGCTGCGCACGGCAATTTCCCGGGATACCTATATCCTGAACGGGGAAGAGCAGGTTCTGATGCCGCACTTTACCTTTCACGGGTTCCGCTATATTGCGGTGGAAGGGATGGAGGCTCTGTCGCCGGATATGTTTACCGCCTGTGTGATGCACTCGGATATGAAGAAAACAGGATTCTTCCATTGTTCCAATGAGGCGGTCAACCGGCTGCAGAGCAATATTGAATGGGGACTGCGGGACAACTTTTTCGACATCCCGTCAGACTGTCCGCAAAGGGATGAGCGGCTTGGCTGGATGGGAGATGCGCAGGTGTTTTCGTGGACTGCCGCGTTTAACAGGAATACCGCCTTGTTTTTCTCCAAATGGATGCGGGACGTGGCGGCGGCCTCTTCCCTGGAGGAAGGGGTGCCTCATGTGGTGCCGGATATTCAGGGGACCTACAGCTCCGCCGCATGGAGTGACGCGGCGGTGATTATCCCGTGGGTGGTTTATCAGACTTACGGGGACGTGCGGATTCTGGAAGAGTCATGGCAGTGTATGCATGAGTGGGTCGATTATATCCATAACAGGGTAAATGAAAACGGCCTCTGGATGACCAACTACCAGTACGGCGACTGGCTGGCGCTGGACAGGGAGCAGGGGGATGGCAGCGTGGGAGCCACGGACGTCTATCTGGTGGCAAATGCGTGCTATATTTATGTGACGGATCTGGTGGCGAAGACGGCGAGAGTGCTGGGGAAAGAGACGGAAGCGCTCCATTATGAAAAGCTGCATCAGGAAACGCTGGAGTCCTTTCAGGAAGAATATTATACTGCACGGGGAAGGATCGTGAGCGAGACCCAGACAGGTTGTGTGCTCTCCCTGCATTTTGATCTGGCAAAGGAGAAGGACAGGGGGAAAATTCTGAACGCGCTGCTTTCCAATATTGAGAACCACAAGAATCATCTGACTACCGGTTTTGTGGGAACTCCCTATCTGTGTCATGCCCTGTCGGATAACGGAGCACACGACATGGCGGGGCTTCTGTTTATGCGGGATGATTACCCATCCTGGCTGTATGGGGTAAAAATGGGGGCCACCACCATGTGGGAGCGCTGGGACGCCATCAGACCGGACGGCACCATGCCGCATCCGGGGCTGAATTCCATGAATCACTATGCCTACGGTTCGATCGGTGACTGGATGTACCGTAAGATCGGCGGCATTAACCAGCTGGAAGCCGGTTATCGCAGATTCTACGTCAAGCCAATGTTTGTAAGGGGTATTGAAGAGGCAAGGACGGAACTGGAGACGCCATACGGGAAGATCGTCTCTTCGTGGAGCTGCCGGAATAAAAAGATTCATGTGGAGATATGCGTGCCCGTCAATACATCTGCGCTGGTCTGTCTGCCGGAGAGAGAGGAAGTGCTGGAAGTGGGATCGGGCCATTATGAGTATGAATATGACACCAGCACCAGCCTGAAAGAACGGCGATTCAGCCTTGACAGTACGCTGGGAGAGATCATGGAGGAGCCGCTTGGCAGGCAGATGTTAGACCGGATGGTGCCGGAGCTGATGGCAAACCCGATGATCGAATATGCGAAAAAGATGACCCTCGCAGAGGGGATCAGTTCTGCCCCGCAGATACGAGACGTGTATGAAGCGGTGATTCAGGCATTGAACGAACAGGATTAGTGTAAGAGAACGGGAGGAATATGGACAATCATATGGAAAAGAAATATTCAGATAAAAGCCTGGCCCCGCAGGAGCGTGCAAAATTATTATTGCAGGAATTGACTCTTGATGAAAAAATGGCGCAGATCAACTGCATTTTCCCTTTTGGCGAAACGTACATGGATATGGATAAAATTTCAAAGGATACGCCTTTTGGAATCGGGGAAGTCAGCACGCTGGAGATGCGCAGGATGGAAAGTCTGGAAGAGGCGGCCCGGTGGCAGAGGCAGGTGCAGGAAATCGTGATGGAGAACAGCCCGCATCATATTCCGGCGATTTTCCATATGGAAGGACTGTGCGGGGCGTTTATTCAGGATACGACCAGCTTCCCGGCCGGGATTGGAAGAGGTTCCGGATTTGATCCGGAACTGGAAGAGAAGATCGCGGAGATCGTGAGCAGGCAGGAAGCGGCCTGCGGTGTCACCCACGTGCTGGCGCCGGTTCTGGACATATCCCGTGATTCCCGTATGGGACGGCAGGGGGAAACCTACGGGGAAGATCCGGTATTGGCGTCTGCAATGGGAGCCGCTTACACGAGAGGAATTCAGAAGGGTGAGACGGCGGGAAGGAAGACGGAGAGCGTGGCGAAGCATTTTCCTGCCTTTCATAATTCTCAGGGAGGAATCCATGGGACGCACAGCGATACCCCGGTGCGCTTATTGAGGGAGGTGTATGGAAAACCGTTTCAGGCAGCCATTGCGGAGGCCGGGCTTAAGGGAATTATGCCAGGCTATAATTCCATCAACGGCGAACCGGTATCCGCTTCGTGCACACTTTTAAGGACGCTTTTGCGTGACGAGATGGGTTTTGAAGGTGTCTGCATCAGCGATTATGGAGCGGTCAGCAATGTTCACCATGTACAGCATGTGGGGGAGGATGAGACGGAGGCAGGATGCCTTTGTCTGGAGGCCGGCATGGATATCGAGATGCCGTCTGCTGTCTGTTATGGAGACGGGCTTAAGAAGCGGATCGAAGAGATGGAGACAGGGGTGGAGCTGCTTGACGAGGCGGTGCTCCGGGTGCTCACTGCAAAGTTCAGGATGGGACTTTTTGACCATCCGTTTGCACTGGCGGGAGAAGAACTGAAAAATGCGGTGTGCCATGAGCAGGATCGGGCAATATCCCTGCAGTCGGCAAAGGAATCGCTGGTGCTTCTGAAAAATAACGGGGCACTTCCTGTAGCAAGCGGCAGTAAGAAAATCGCCCTGATCGGCCCTCACGCTGACTGTGCGAGGAAATTTTTCGGCGGTTATACCCATATGTGCATGATGGAGTCCACTTATGCGGCAGCGAATTCCATTGCCGGCGTGAGCGGTGTGGTACAGAAGGATGCGGGGGAGATCAAAACCATTCCGGGCACCCATATCCAGTCGGATGAGACGGAAGAGTTTGATGCGATACTGCGCCGCCAGAAACCGGAATGCAGAAGCCTGCTGGAAGAAATGAGAAGCCGGATGCCGGACACAGAAATTATTTATGCATACGGTTATCCCGTTGCCGGGGCGGATGAATCCCGTTTTGAGGAGGCACTGCAGGCGGTAAGGGAGGCGGATGTGGTCATTTTGACGCTTGGCGGAAAACATGGAACCTGTTCGATGGCATCCATGGGGGAAGGCGTGGATGCAGCCAACATCAATCTGCCGCCCTGTCAGGACGCATTTATCAGAAGGGCGGCGGCATTCGGAAAACCGCTGATCGGAGTCCATTTTGACGGAAGACCCATATCCAGTGATACGGCGGATACATGTCTGGATGCCATACTGGAAGCATGGAATCCGGCGGAGACGGGAGCGGAAGCGGTAGTCAGCGCCCTGCTTGGAGAATATAATCCGGGCGGAAAACTGCCGGTATCGGTGGCTTATCATGCGGGACAGATTCCGATTTATTATAACCATCCCAATGGCTCTGCGTGGCATCAGGGGGATAGCATTGGATTTGTAAACTATGTGGACTTACCCCATACGCCGAGATATTATTTCGGACACGGACTTTCGTACACCACATTCGCCTATTCGGATCTGCATATTTCCAGGAAGGAGACAGAACCGCAGGGCAGCGTGCGGATTGAGGCGGCAGTATCCAACACCGGAGAGCGGGATGGGGATGAGGTGGTGCAGCTTTATCTGATCGACAGATATGCGGGCATGACCAGACCGGTGAAGGAACTGGCCGGCTTTAAACGAATCTCCTTAAAGCCGGGGGAGACAAAAACGGTAGTATTTGAGGTTTTGGCAAGTCAGACGGCATTTCTGGATAAAGACATGCGGTGGAAGACAGAGAAGGGAGTGATCGGTGTAGAGATTGGAAGTTCTTCTGAGGATATCCGGCTTACCGGGGCGTATAAGGTGAAAAGCGACGGCTGGATAGAAGGAAGAGAGAGGGCATTCTATGCGAAAGCCAGTATAGGAGGAAGCACAAATGGATAGCAGGGCGACAGCGAAGAAGATGGTAGAAGAAGCGATCGTATTGTTAAAAAACGACGGGAACCTTCTGCCTTTTGCCAAAGGGCAGAGAGCCGCCTTTTTCGGGAGGGCCCAGATTGATACGATCTATTCCGGGAACGGTTCGGGGGCGGCCCATAAATCAGGATGTAAAAGGATTCTGGAAGAATGTGAGAAAAAGGGAATCTGTGCGGAACCCGGGTTGAAGAATTATTATACGGAGCGCATTTCGGAGGAAGAAAAGACAAAAGAGGATGAATTTGACTGGGCAGATATGGGCAAGGTGATCACCAGCGGTGTGATGTATGAGATATTCGGAAAATATCATGCTCCTGTGGAAGAGTATGCAATCGCAGGAAAACAGATAGAGACTGCCCGTGCATTTACGGATACCGCCGTTTTTGTGCTGGGAAGAAATGCCGGCGGGGAGGAATGCGACAGACATCTGCAGGGCGATTATTTCCTGACGGATTCCGAGAAAGATCTGGTTGAACAGATATGCGGCAATTTCGATCAGGTAGTCCTGATCTTAAACACCAACGGACTGGTGGACCTGTCATGGACAGAAAATTATCCCGGCATCAAGAGCATCCTGTTTGCCGGGATTCCGGGAGAGGAAGGGGCGGCAGCACTGGCGGATATCCTGACGGGGCATGTGAATCCTTCCGGAAAGCTGGCATTTACCATCGCAGGGCAGTATGAGGATTATCCGGCAGCCTGTCATTTCTCATGGGATAAGGAAGATGAGGAAAACCTGCTCACCTATGAAAGCTACGGTCTGAGCGCGGAGGAAAACGGCAGCGTGGGATATGTAAAAAGTCCGGTCACCGTTTATCAGGAGGATATTTATGCCGGTTACCGGTATTTTGACACCTTTGGAAAGGAACCCTTGTATGCATTTGGACATGGGCTGTCGTATACGGAATTTGAAATGGAATGCACCGGGGCGGTAAAAGCCCAAGACGGTGTGGAGGTGCAGGTCCGTGTAAGGAATACGGGAAATGAGGCGGGCAGGGAGGTTGTGCAGTTATATCTGGCAAACTGCGGCAGTGGGGACCATGCCTTCCAGGAACTGAAAGGATTTGAAAAGACGGGGTTGCTGCAGCCGGGAGAAGAGGAGGATATCCGGCTGTTTGTCCCATGGAAAGAATGGAGCTGTTATGACGAAAAGCGGGCAGCCTATGTGGTCAGACAGGGGGACTATCGGATTCTGACAGGAAATTCTTCCCGTAATACAAGGTGCTCCGCGGCTGTCCGGGTTGTGCAGGACATTCTCGTGGAGCAATGTACGAACCGCCTTAGCGTGCAGGAGTGCAATCGAGGGAAGCTGGAATTTCTGACCGCCGCGGGAAGAAATGCACAAAGAAATGTGCCGGACGGGGATTTTGCGGAAATACTGGTAAGCGAAGAGGATGTGAGCGCGGCAGGCACTGCCAGGAATTCCGCTGACTGCGACGGCAGAAGAGAGAAAGTTAAAAAGTTGTCGGCCAGGCAGCTTGCGGCGCTCTGTGTAGGGTATGGCCCCGGCACGCCGTTTGCCGCATTCAGGGATGGAAGCGATCCGGAGACCATTTTTGATCAGGAAGGGAGACCGGTCACAACAAACAGCCATCCGGCAGGATATAGCGGTTACGTCTCTCCGGCGATCGAGCAGATGGGAATCTATTCGATATCCTATAAAGATGGGCCGGCAGGAATCGGTGAGCTGGCGTGGCCGTCCGAGATGTTGACTGCATGTGCATTTGATAAAAAGACATGGTATGCATTTGGAAACGCCGTGGGAGCGGAATGTGAAAAGCAGCAGGTGGACGTCTGGCTGGCTCCCGCCGTAAATCTGCACAGGCATCCTCTCGGCGGCAGAAATTTTGAGTACTTCTCCGAAGATCCTTATCTGACAGGCGTTTGCGCCTGCGAAATAACCAGAGGCGTGCAGGAGAATCATCCAGTACTGGTCTGCCCCAAGCACTTTGCAGCCAACGAGCAGGAAACTTTCCGGCGGGGAAGCGGCAGCAGGCATTATGATGCGGCAGATTCCATTATCACGGAGCGGGCCGTAAGGGAGCTTTACCTGAAACCGTTTGAAATGCTGGTAAAAGAAGCGGGCATTGCATGCCTGATGACTTCTTTTAACAAGATCAACGGTGTGTTTGCCGGTGGGAACGCCGATCTTTGCACTCATATTCTGAAAGAAGAATGGGGATATCAGGGGGCGGTCGTTACGGACTGGGGAGATATGGATATCGTAGTGGACGGCGCAGATGCCGTGGCGGCGGGCAATGATATTGTTATGCCCGGAGGGCCGCCGGTGATCGCACAGATCCTGCGGGGATACGAGGAGGGCAGGGTATCTTTGGAGCAGCTGGAAAATGCTGTCTGCCGTCTGCTGTATATGACGGGAAAAATACGGTGGAAAACACAGTAAAAATATGTAAAAAAGAGCCGCTTGCAAAACAGGCGGCTCTAGTGTACAATCAAAACAGGAAGGTTTATCGGACATGAGTTCCGATGTGCCCTCAGTATAATAAGATTAAAAAAGAAATAGTATCTTACTTTCTCAGGGTAGGGATGCTATTTCTTTTTATGATTGTCTATGTAAGACAGAGCCGCAAAAATAACAAGC
>ERZ808037.833-NODE-833-length-24585-cov-5.691570_pt1 | contig 24585 bp, 22 predicted proteins | sample MGYA00380190_ERZ808037 | MGnify/ENA primary metagenome ERZ808037 (study PRJEB31490, sample SAMN06133399) | mouse gut metagenome | isolation source: J9 | host: mice | place: China: Chengdu | collected 2015-05 ... | reverse complement strand
AGAAAAAGAAAAAAACAAAAATAAAAAATAAAAAGCAGAGAAAAAGGAGAATGAAACCATGTTAGAGAAGATGAAAGAAATTATTGCGGATCAGTTAAGTGTTGAAGTAGAGAACGTTACCGAGGCTTCTTCATTTAAGGAAGACTTAGGAGCAGATTCCCTGGATTTGTTTAACCTGGTAATGGCTTTAGAGGATGAATACCATGTAGAGATTCCTTCCGAGGATCTGGAAAAGTTAGAAACCGTAGGGGATGTTATCCGCTATCTGAAGGATAAGGGCGTAGAAGAGTAAAAAAGAGAAACAAAGAAGGAAAGCTGCTGTAAAGGGGCACCGAACAGCAAAGTAAGAAGAGGAAGATCATGAAGACAAGAATAACAGAAATGCTGGGAATTCAATATCCCATCATTCAGGGCGGTATGGCCTGGGTGGCGGAACACCATCTTGCATCAGCCGTATCGGCGGCAGGCGGCTTAGGCTTAATCGGCGGGGCAAATGCACCGGGAGAGGTTGTCCGGGAGGAGATCCGCAAGGCCAGGGAATTAACCGATAAGCCTTTTGGCGTAAATGTAATGCTGATGAGTCCCTATGCCGATGACGTGGCAAAGGTGGTTGTCGAAGAAGGAATTAAAGTGGTGACCACAGGAGCCGGAAACCCGGAAAAATATATGGAGATGTGGAAGGCAGCAGGGATTAAGGTTATTCCTGTAGTGGCTTCCGTGGCACTGGCAAGAAGAATGGAAAAATATGGGGCGGATGCGGTTGTAGCCGAAGGAACGGAATCCGGCGGTCATATCGGCGAAGCCACGACCATGACGCTGGTTCCTCAGGTTGCGGATGCCGTGTCCATCCCGGTAATTGCTGCCGGGGGAATCGGCGACGGAAGGGGAGTCGCAGCCTCCTTTATGCTGGGTGCAGAAGCCGTACAGATCGGCACGCGCTTTGTCGTGGCAAAGGAATCCATTGTCCATGAGAATTACAAGCAGAGGCTGATTAAGGCTAAGGATATCGATTCGGCAGTTACTGGACGCAGCCATGGCCATCCCATCCGCTGTCTGCGCAATAAGATGACCAGAGAGTACGTCCGCTTAGAGCAGGAGGGAAAGAGTTTTGAAGAATTGGAATATCTCACCCTTGGCTCACTGCGCCGGGCCGTACAGGAAGGCGATATCAATGAAGGTACAGTGATGGCCGGACAGATTGCAGGGATGATTACGAAAGAACAGAGCTGCGAGGAAATCATCCGGGAAATGATGGAACAGGCAGAGCACCTGTTAAACAGGAGTTAAAGATGAGTAAGATTGCATTTATTTATCCCGGCCAGGGCGCACAGTATATCGGAATGGGCCAGGAATTTTACGAGCAGACCGAAACGGGAAAGAAGACTTTTGATAAGGCGTCCGAGCTTCTGGGATTTTCCATGCCGGATCTTTGCTTTAAGGAAAATGATCAGTTAAATATCACCGAATATACCCAGGCAGCCATGGTGACGGTAAGTATTGCCATGACGAAGGTTTTAAATGAACTCGGCGTTTTTGCCGATGTGACCGCAGGGTTAAGCCTGGGAGAATATGCGGCTCTGTTTGCCGCAGGGATTATGCGTGAGGAGGATGCTATCACGGTTGTGCGTCAGCGCGGAATTCTTATGCAGGAGGCCGTTCCCGCGGGAATCGGGGCGATGGCTGCCATTCTTGCCCTGGAAAATGAAACCATTGAAAAAGTAACAAAAGATATCGAAGACGTGTGGATTGCCAACTACAACTGCCCGGGACAGACGGTTATCTCCGGAAAAAAGGAAGCCGTAGACTTAGCCTGCGAAAAGCTTAAAGAAGCAGGCGCAAAGAGGACGCTTTCTTTAAACGTCAGCGGGCCGTTCCACTCAGGAATGTTAGTCCAGGCAGGGGAAAAACTGGGGAAGGTGCTTGAAGGTATTTCCTTAAATACCCCGTCCATCCCTTATGTTGCCAATGTCACGGCAGACTATGTAACCGACGCTTCTAAGGTCAGGGATCTGCTGACAAGACAGGTTTCTTCTTCGGTGCGCTGGCAGCAGAGCGTCGAGGCGATGATCGCCGACGGCACAGATACCTTTGTTGAAATCGGACCGGGAAAAACCTTAAGCGGGTTTATGAAGAAAATCAGCCGGGACGTCAAGGTAATGAATATTGAAAAACTGGCAGATATGGAAAAAGCAGTTGAAGAGCTGAAGCATTAGCAGGACGGAGGACGGAATGAAGCTGGAAAATAAAGTCGCTCTGGTGACGGGAGCCGCAAGAGGAATCGGAAAAGCGATTGCAAAGGCCCTGGCTGCCGAAGGGGCAGTGGTAATTGTAAATTATAACGGTTCTGCACAGAGGGCAGCCGAAACCGTGAAAGAGATTGAAGAGGCAGGAGGAAAGGCCCTGGCTATCCGCTGTAATGTCGCGGATTTTACCGCCTGCAAGGATATGATTGACGGGATTATTAAGGAACAGGGGCGGCTGGATATTCTGGTGAATAACGCAGGGATCACAAGGGACGGCCTCCTGATGAAGATGAGTGAAGAGGATTTCGACTCCGTTATGGATACAAACTTAAAAGGGGCGTTTAACTGTATCCGCCATGTGGCCCGGCAGATGATTAAGCAGAAATCCGGAAGGATTATCAGTATTTCTTCCGTGTCCGGTGTGCTTGGCAATGCAGGGCAGGCCAATTACAGCGCATCTAAGGCAGGAATTATCGGTTTGACCAAGGCGACGGCAAGGGAAGTAGCCAGCCGGGGAATTACGGTCAATGCCATTGCCCCCGGGTTTATTACCACGGATATGACTGAAGTGCTTTCTGAGGCGGTTAAAACATCCGTGACGGAAACCATTCCCATGAAAAAGTTTGGAAAGCCGGAAGATATCGCACAGACTGCGCTTTTTCTGGCATCGGAGGAAGCTGCTTATATTACCGGCCAGGTGATCTGCGTAGACGGCGGAATGGCGATGTAGGGTGATGTATGAACAGTAACGGCTGTTTTAGAAACATATGCAGTATTGGAGGAAGAGATGAGCAGAAGAGTAGTAGTGACGGGATTAGGGGCGATTACCCCGATTGGGAATGATGTGGAAAGCTTTTGGAACGGACTGAAGGAAAAAAAGGTGGGGATTGATTTTATCACCCGTTTTGACACGGAAGGGTATAAGGCAAAGCTGGCCGCAGAGGTGAAAGGCTTTGACCCCAAGGAATACATGGATGTCAAGGCAGCAAAGCGGATGGAACTGTTCTCCCAGTATGCCGTGGCAGCGGCAAAACAGGCGTTAGCTGACGCCGGGATTGCTGTGGAAAAGGAAGACCCCTACCGGGTCGGTGTTGCCGTGGGCTCCGGAATCGGCTCTCTGCAGGCATTTGAGCGGGATCACAAAAAGCTTCTGGAAAAAGGGCCTGGCCGGGTAAACCCCCTTTTAGTTCCGATGATGATCAGCAACATGGCTGCGGGAAACGTCAGCATTCAGTTTGGCTTGAAAGGAAAGAACATCAACGTGGTAACTGCCTGCGCCAGCGGGACGCACTGCATCGGTGAAGCCTTCCGCACCATCCAGTACGGGGATGCGGATGTGATGGTTGCCGGAGGTTCCGAAGCCAGCATCTGTCCGATGGGCGTAGCCGGGTTTACGGCTTTGACCGCACTTTCTACCTCGATCGATCCCCTCCATGCCTCCCGCCCGTTTGACGAAAACCGCGACGGCTTTGTTATGGGTGAGGGCGCTGGCGTTGTCGTCCTGGAATCCTTAGAACATGCACTGGCAAGGGGCGCAAAAATCTATGCGGAAGTGGGGGGCTACGGGGCAACCTGTGATGCCTACCATATCACCTCGCCGGCCGAGGACGGAAGCGGTGCAGCCCGTGCCATGGAAAATGCCATTAAGGATGCAGGGCTTGCGCCGGAGGATGTGGATTATATTAATGCCCACGGCACAAGCACCCACCACAACGATTTGTTTGAAACCAAGGCAATTAAGCTGGCTCTTGGGGAACATGCCGGAAAGGTTAAGATTAACTCGACCAAGTCCATGATCGGCCATCTTCTGGGGGCAGCAGGGGGCGTGGAATTTATTGTCTGTGCAAAGTCCATTGAAGAAGGGTTCGTTCACGCAACGGCAGGTCTTGAACAGGAAGGCGAGGGCTGTGATTTGGATTATACGAAGGGCAAGGGCGTTTCCATGGATATCCGGTGCGCCGTCAGCAACTCCCTTGGTTTTGGCGGACATAATGCCAGTGTTTTGTTAAAGAAATATGAAGCCTGACAAAGGTTTTAAGGGATAAAGGTGGTTTGGCAATGGAAATTAATGAGATTATGAAACTGGTGCAGGCAGTCAGCGAATACGGGCTGACCAGCTTTGAACTGGAAGAAGGAAATATGCGCATTTCCCTGAAACGGGAAAAGGAAGTTGTTTTGGCAAACCCGCTTTCCGGGACGGCAGACAAAATGTTTGTCAGTGCTGCACCGGCAGAAACCAGCCTGCCGACGGGAAATAAAGAAACCGTCCAGAAACCGGAGGATATCGGTGCAGATCAGGTGGTAACTTCGCCCTTAGTCGGCGTGTTCTATGCGGCTTCCTCACCGGATGCAGAGCCTTTTGTCAAGGTGGGCGATACCGTAAAGAAAGGTCAGGTTCTGGGCATTATCGAAGCGATGAAGCTGATGAATGAGATTGAGAGCGAAACGGACGGTGTCATTGAAGCTGTTCTGGTGAAGAATGAAGAAACCGTGGAGTACGGGCAGCCGCTGTTTAGAATCCGCTGAGAGGTATAATGTACGGTAAGGCATGTACAGAATGGAGAATATTATGCTGGGAATTAAGGAAATACAGGAAATTATTCCGCACCGTCATCCGTTTTTACTGATTGACTGTATTGAGGAGTTAGAACCGGGCGTGGGTGCGGTGGGATATAAATCCGTATCCTATAATGAACCGTTTTTTGCCGGACATTTTCCGCAGGAGCCGGTGATGCCTGGGGTTTTAATTGTGGAGGCGCTGGCACAGACAGGGGCCGTGGCGATTCTTTCCAAGGAAGAGAATAAGGGAAAGGTAGCTTATTTTGGTGCCATTAACCAGGCGAAGTTTAAAAAGAAGGTAGTTCCGGGCGATAAATTGCGTCTGGAGTGTAAGATTATCAAGCAAAAAGGCCCGGTCGGCATCGGGCAGGCGACGGCGACGGTGGACGGAAAGGTAGCGGTTTCGGCAGAGCTGACCTTTATGGTGGGCTGACCCTTGTCTATGAATTTGCTGCATTGAATCAGGAAGAAGAGGACGGAAGGTTATGTTTGATAAAGTATTAATCGCTAACCGGGGCGAAATTGCCGTGCGGATTATCCGGGCGTGCCGGGAGATGGGAATTAAGACGGTGGCCATATATTCGGAGGCGGACAGGGATGCCCTTCATACGATGCTGGCGGACGAGGCTATCTGTATCGGGCCGGCCCCTTCTTCCCAGAGTTACCTGAATATGGAAAGAATACTAGCCGCCTGCGTGGTGATGAAGGCCGATGCCATTCACCCGGGGTTTGGCTTTTTATCGGAGAACACAAGGTTTGCCGAATTATGCGAAAAATGTAATATTTCCTTTATCGGGCCTTCCGGGGAAATCATCCACAGGATGGGGAATAAATCCGAAGCCCGGAGGACGATGATGGAGGCGGGGGTTCCCGTGGTTCCCGGAACCAAAGAACCGGTCTATGAGGCTAAGGAAGGGCTTTTGCTGGCCCGGGAAATGGGTTTTCCGGTGATGATCAAGGCATCCTCCGGCGGCGGCGGGAAGGGCATGAGAATTTCCCGCAGCGAAGAAGACTTTATTGAAAACTTTCAAAGTGCACAGTTGGAATCCGTGAAGGGATTTTCGGACGATACGATGTACATTGAAAAATATATTGAAAATCCCCGCCATATTGAGTTTCAGATTATGGCGGATAAATACGGAAATGTTGTCCACCTGGGGGAGAGGGACTGTTCCATCCAGAGAAGGCATCAGAAGGTGCTGGAGGAATCCCCCTGTGAGGTCATTTCCGAAGAACTTCGCCGCAGGATGGGCGAGATGGCCATTCGTGCGGCAAAGGCAGTGAACTATGAAAATGCGGGAACGATAGAGTTCCTTTTAGATAAAGATAAACAGTTTTATTTTATGGAAATGAATACAAGAATCCAGGTAGAGCACCCGGTAACGGAGATGGTGACGGGCTTGGATTTAATTAAGGAGCAGATCCGTGTGGCAGCCGGGGAAAGGCTGAGTGCAGAGCAGAAGGATATCCGGATTAGCGGTCATGCCATCGAGTGCAGGATTAATGCGGAAAATCCGAAGCGAAACTTTATGCCCTGTCCGGGAAGAATCGGGAATATTCATCTGCCGGGCGGAAACGGAATCCGGGTGGATACCCATATTTATTCTGATTATCAGGTACCCTCCAACTATGACTCCATGCTCTTAAAGCTGATTGCCCACGGGAAAGACCGTCAGGAGGCTATCGAAAAGATGAGAAGCGCCCTGGGCGAGTTAATTATCGAGGGTATTGAAACCAATGTAGATTTTCAGTATGAGATTGTCAATCATCCGGCATTCCTGGAAGGGAAAACGGATACCGGGTTTATTGCGCGGCATTTTAGCGGGATCTAGTCAAATCCGGTGTGCAGATCGCAGGGAAGGGGGAATCACCTGTGCTTAAAAATATGTTTAAAAAGACCTATACCTTGATTGATACGAAATATAATGAAATCCGGGAAGGGACGAAAAAGGATGATAATAAGAAAGAACCGAATATCCCGGAGGGGCTGTGGCGCAAATGCAATAAGTGCAGACAGCCGATTTTTGCCGAGGATGTAAAGAACAACTTTTATGTCTGCCCCAAATGCGGAGGATATTTCCGGGTACACGCTTACCGGCGGATTGAAATGCTGGTGGATGACAACCGGTTTGAAGAATGGAATAAAGAAGTGGAATTTTCAAATCCCCTGGATTTTCCGGGCTATGAAAAGAAAGTTCTGGCGGCGAAAGAGAAAACCGGGCTGAATGAAGCAATTGTAACGGGGAAGGGCTGGATTTGCGGACTTCCTGCGGTGATTGGTGTTTGTGATGCCCGGTTTTTAATGAGCAGCATGGGTCATATCGTGGGCGAAAAAATTACCTATGCCGTAGAGCGGGCGACAAAAGAGAAACTTCCGGTGATTTTATTCTGTGCTTCCGGCGGGGCGAGGATGCAGGAGGGCATTGTATCTTTAATGCAGATGGCAAAAACCTCCGCAGCATTAAAAAAACACCACGAGGCAGGCCAGCTCTTTATCAGTGTGCTGACCGATCCGACAACGGGCGGTGTGACGGCAAGCTTTGCCATGCTTGGCGATATTATTCTGGCGGAGCCAAAGGCATTGATTGGCTTTGCAGGCCCAAGAGTTATCGAACAGACTATTGGACAGAAGCTGCCGGAAGGTTTCCAGCGGGCAGAGTTTCTGCTGGAGCACGGTTTTGTTGATATGGTCGTGGAGAGAAAAGATCAGAAGGAAGTGCTGGCAAGACTTCTTCGGATGCACCAGAATAACCTTTCTTTCTTTGCCGAAGAAATGAATGGCGGTGAGCGGCAGAAAAACGAAGGAAGCAGAGAAGGCACAGAAAAGGGACGGATGAGCGCAGAAGCTTCCGGAAGAGGAAGGGGCGGATATCGTCGTCCGGCCTGGGATACGGTGCTTTTATCCAGGAAATCCGACCGTCCGGTGGCTACAGATTATATCCGTGCTCTGTTTGATGAATTTACAGAACTTCACGGTGACCGCTATGCAAAGGACGACGGTGCCATCGTGGGCGGAATTGCTTTCTTTCACGGGATTCCGGTGACGGTTATCGGTCAGGAAAAGGGGAAGAACACGAAAGAAAATATCCATCGAAACTTTGGTATGCCTTCCCCTGACGGCTATCGGAAGGCGCTGCGTCTGATGAAGGAAGCGGAGTGCTTTGGCCGTCCGGTGATTTGCTTTGTCGATACGCCGGGGGCCTTCTGCGGGCTGGAAGCCGAGGAACGGGGGCAGGGAGAAGCCATTGCCCGAAATTTATTTGAGATGAGTTCTCTGAAGGTTCCGGTGCTGTCCATCGTTATCGGAGAAGGAGGAAGCGGCGGTGCGCTGGCTATGGCTGTTGCCAATGAGGTCTGGATGATGGAAAATGCCGTTTATTCCATTCTCTCTCCGGAAGGTTTTGCTTCCATATTGTGGAAAGACAGCAAAAAAGCACCGGATGCTGCCAGGGTAATGAAGATAACAGCAGCAGATCTTTATGCGCAGGGATTAATCGAGAAAATTATTCCTGAAGGCGAGGAGTTTAACGAAAAGACACTTGCATCGGCTGCAGCAGTGATGGAAGAGGGGATAAGTGAATTTCTGGAAAAATTAAAAGGACAGAGCGGGGAAGAACTGGCACAGAGCCGTTATGAGCGGTTCAGGAAGATGTAGGGAGAAGCGATGGACAGGTATAAGCCTTTAGTGATAGGAGATTTAACGGTAAAGCATCCCGTGATTCAGGGCGGGATGGGTGTGGGAATCAGTCTTTCATCCCTGGCCGGTGCTGTGGCAAAGGCCGGAGGGATTGGTCTGCTTTCCACGGCGCAGATTGGATTTCGGGAACCGGATTTTGAGAAGGACCCAAAGGCTGCTAATCTGCGGGCGATAAAGACCGAGATGGAAAAGGCCAGAAAGATTGCCGGTGAAGGCGTTATTGGCTTTAATATTATGGTGGCGACGAAGGATTATCCTGCATATGTTAAGGCAGCCGTAGAAGCCGGTGCGGATGTGATTGTATCCGGTGCGGGGCTTCCCATAAAGCTTCCCGAGTATGCGGCGGGCAGCCGGGTAAAGTTAGCGCCCATCGTTTCCTCGCCGAAATCCGCTTCGGTCATCTGCCGGATGTGGGACAGGAAATACTCCTGTGCACCGGACTTTCTGGTGGTGGAAGGGCCCTTGGCCGGGGGACATCTGGGGTTTTCGCGGGAAGAGCTTGAACAGTTTAAGGCTGACCGAAAAGATTCTGACCTGTGCTATGATCAGGCAGGTTATGACCGGGAGATCCGTGGAATTATCGAAGTTGTCCGGGAATATGAAGAGAAATACGGGCGGCATATTCCGGTAATCAGTGCAGGCGGCGTGTTTACGCGGGAAGATATGGAACACCACATGGCACTGGGGGCAGACGGGGTTCAGGTAGGAACCCGGTTTGTAACCACGGTGGAATGCGATGCGCCGCCGGCATATAAACAAGCTTATATTCAGGCAAAAAAAGAGGATATTGTGATTGTAAAAAGTCCGGTGGGAATGCCGGGGAGGGCAATCCGAAATCCGTTTTTGGAACATGTGCAGAACGAGCCGGAAAAGATAAAGCGATGCTTTCGCTGTCTGGAACACTGCGATCCGAAGACTGCTCCCTACTGTATTACCATGGCATTAATCCGGGCTGCTTTAGGCGATGTGGATCACGCGCTGCTGTTTTGCGGATTTAATGCATGGAAATGCAGCAGGATAGAAACGGTGGAGGAAGTTATCCGGGATTTAACGAATAGCTTTTAAAAATGCTTATTGAAAAATGGATTTTTTTGTGGTAGGATAACAGGCATAGGCAAGAATGCCGGAAGATAGAAACTCAGGAAGAGTTTTTGACGGGATAGAAGAACAAATCGAAGACCGGGTGCAGAGAGAATCAAAAGTTATTGTAAATGTGTGAATAGTATCGATAAAAAAAAGAACGATAAGAAAGAAAAGAAAGAACGATCAGAATATTATAAAAAGCGTACAGAGTGTCAGGAAGACCAGCACTGCCAGCAGGGAGTGCGGACTTCCTGTTCTTTTTTTGCGAATAATCGAAAGGGGAAATAATCTTGGCCAGCAAACAATTACTTGGGATAGCATTAACTGCAGTTTTTCTGTTTTGCGGAGGCTGCGGGCAGGATAAGGAAGCGGATACCCAGACAATGGTGTCAGAAGAATCCGCACAGCCATCTCCCGCACCCTTATCTTCCCGGGACGGGGTAATCGTTGTTATGGGGCCCGGTTCAGAGCCGGCAGCGGGGTTTGACCCGGTTTATGGCTGGGGGGCAGGGGAACATGTTCATGAGCCGCTACTACAGAGTACATTGACCGTGACGAACCCGGATTTAAGTATAGGTTATGATCTGGCGACGGATGTGGAAGTTTCTGAAGACGGGCTTTGCTGGACGGTTAAGATACGGGATGATGCGTATTTTACCGATGGGGAAAGGCTTACGGCAGAGGATGCGGCATTTACCTATAATACCCTGCGTGACACAAGTTCGGTGAATGATTTTACCATGCTTGAAAGGGCAGAAGCCGTGGATGAAATAACGGTGAAATTTTTTATGAAGCGGCCGTATTCTATATGGTCCTATACGATGGCGGTTGTGGGGATTGTGCCGGAACATGCTTACGGCCCGGATTACGGCGAACATCCGATTGGATCGGGAAGATATATGCTTAAACAGTGGGATCGGGGGCAGCAGGTGATTTTTGAGGCGAATCCGGATTATTACGGTGAAGCTCCCTTAATGAAGAAGGTCACGGTTTTATTTATGGAGGAGGACGCCGCCTATCTTGCCGTGCAGGCGGGGCAGGCAGATCTGGCCTATACCTCGGCTTCTTATGTGGAAACGCCTAGGGGCGAAGATAGCGGGGAAAACGGGCAGGTTTTGGGATACCGGCTTTTAAATTTTGAAACGGTAGATAACCGCGGTTTTAACCTTCCGGCAATTCCCTCTGGAGGGAGTTCACCTTCGGGCGCGGCTGTCGGAAATAATTTTACTTCGGATGTTTCCGTGCGCAGGGCAATCAACTTGGGCATTGACCGGGAGAGGATGATTTCGGAGGTTTTAAACGGCTATGGAAGTCCCGCCTACAGTGTGTGCGATAAAATGCCCTGGTACCAGAGCGCAGCGGAAGTTTCTTATCAGCCGGAGGAAGCAGAAAAGCTTCTTGACGGGGCGGGATGGCTGATGGGCGATGACCATATCCGGCAAAAGGACGGAGTCAGGGCATCCTTTACCCTGTTTTATCCGGCGGGCGATTCTGTGCGGCAGGCGCTGGCCTTTCATGTGGCCGAACAGCTTGGAGATATAGGAATCTTTGTTGAACCGCAGGGAACGGACTGGGAATCTGCTTATCAACAGGCACAGGCACAGCCGCTGATGTGGGGCTGGGGGGCGCACACCCCCATGGAACTGTATAATATTTACCACACCGAAGAAACATCCGGTCTTGCCCTCTATTCGCCCTATGCCAATCCGAAGGTTGATGCCTGCATGGATCAGGCGCTGGCAAGCTCGGATCTGGAAAAGGCGAACGAATTATGGAAGAAGGCGCAGTGGGACGGGGAAACGGGTATTGTCCAGGAGGGCGATATTCCCTGGATCTGGCTGGTAAATATTGACCATCTGTATTGGGCAAGGGAGGGGCTGGTGGTAGCCGAGCAGAAAATTCATCCCCACGGACATGGCTGGTCGATTGTGAACAATGTGGATAAATGGAGCTGGAAAGATTAATGATGTGGATAAACAGGAAAAACAGCATGGCAGGAAAGATAGGAAGGTCGTTTTTTAGGATGGCCGTTTTGCTGGTTTTAGTCAGCCTCGGGGCATTTCTACTGGTTTCGGTTTCACCCATCGACCCTTTGCAGACCAATATCGGGCAGGCAGCTTTGGGAAGTATGAGCCAGGAACAAATTAAGCGGCTGCAGGAATACTGGGGGGTGGGCATAGCGCCGCTTGAGCGCTTTTTTTCCTGGGCAAAGGGAGTTATCCGGGGGGATATGGGAATATCCCTGCTGTACCGCCAGCCGGTTTTGCAGGTGATTCGCGTGAAATTTTACAATTCACTTTGGCTTCTGGGGATGAGCTGGCTGCTTTCCGGGGTGTTTGGTTTTCTGTTGGGGATTGCCGCCGGGGTGAAGAAGGATACGGTATGGGATCGCGGGATTTCGGCCTGGATACTTCTTACAGCAAGTATGCCTGCATTCTGGCTTGCCCTTGTGCTTTTAATGGTGTTTTCGGTGTGGTTAAAACTCCTGCCTATCGGCTTTAGCATACCGACAGGCATGGAAGCTGCCCAGGTGACACTAAAAGACCGGATAGTTCATGCGATTCTTCCGGCAGCCACACTTTCCATTACAGGATGTTCCAACATTGCCATGCATACGCGGGAAAAGCTGGTGGAGGTGATGCACAGCGACTATGTGCTCTTTGCCCGGGCCAGAGGAGATTCGACCTGGGAGATTCTTCGGCGGCATGGACTGCGCAATATTCTTCTTCCGGCAATAATGCTTCAGTTTGCTTCCATCAGTGAGATTTTCGGCGGTTCGGTGCTGGTGGAACAGGTGTTTTCCTATCCGGGACTTGGTCAGGCGGCAGTAACGGCCGGGCTGGGCGGAGATGTTCCTCTTTTGCTGGGGATTACCGTAATTACCGCGATGATTGTCTTTGGGGGAAATATGGCGGCGGATTTACTGTACAGCCTTGTCGATCCGCGTATCCGAAGAGGGAGGAAGACAGGATGAGCAGGAGAGAAGACGAAAGAAGGGGACTGTGGGAAGCCGTAAAAGGAAAGGTACAGAAAACAGCAGGAAGACAATCACAGAGAGCCGAGGGAAAACACATACAAAAAGAGGCAGGATTTTTCCTGGCGGCAGTGCTTGTTCTGGCAGCGATTACCCTGGCAGGGGAAGGATTGTGGGATGGGGCTATGGTGTCGGATTTTTCAAAGAAGAATCTAAAGCCCTGCCTTTCTTATCCTTTTGGTACGGACTGGATGGGGCGGGATGTGTTTCTGCGGACGATCTGCGGGCTTTCCCTGAGTATACGTATCGGCTGCCTGACGGCAGGAATCAGTGCGGTGATTGCCTTTTTCATGGGGATTTTTGCTGCAATGGGGAAATGGGCGGACTATGTGGTCTGTATGCTGATTGATTTGGTCATGGGTATTCCGCACATGCTTTTGCTGGTGCTGATTTCCTTTGCGGTCGGGAAGGGACTTTTTGGCGTGATTGTGGGGATTTCCCTGACGCACTGGACATCGCTTGCCCGGCTTATCCGCGGGGAGGTGCTGGGATTAAAGGAAGCACCCTATATGAAGATTTCCCTTAAACTGGGAACGGGAAGGCTTCAGGCGGCTGTCCGCCATATGACGCCCCATCTGCTTCCCCAGGTTTTTGTTGGTGCGATTTTACTTTTTCCTCATGCCATCCTTCATGAGGCAGGCATTACCTTTCTGGGTTTTGGTCTTTCTCCCGAACAGCCGGCGGTAGGGATAATTTTATCCGAGAGCATGAGGTATCTTGCGATGGGGAAATGGTGGCTTTCTCTTTTTCCGGGTCTTATGCTGGTGATGGTGGTTATCCTGTTTCATTATCTGGGGAAGAAGGTGCAGATGTTTTTTTAAGAACATCCGTCAGGAAGGACAGAAGGAGGTGAAAAGCGGCAGCATGGAAAAAGCGAAGGACATTTTAACTGCAGAACATTTTTCGGTATCCTTTATGCAGAGGAAGGGATTGTGGGGGATGCAAAAGCTTCCGGTGATTCAGGACTTAAGCTTAAAGGTCAGAGAAGGGGAAATGGTGGCTGTGGTTGGAGCCAGCGGGTCGGGGAAAAGCATATTGGCGCATGGGATTATGGGGCTTTTGCCGGAAAATGCCTGTGTTGGAGGAAAACTTTTCTTTCGCGGAAGGGAAATTACGGCAAAGACTTTAAAAGAACTTCGCGGACACCGGATGGTGCTGGTTCCGCAGAGTGTATCCTATCTTGATCCGCTGATGCGGGTAGGGGAGCAGGTAAGGAACGGGAAAAAGGATATAATCAGCAGAAGAAGGGGCAGGGAAACCCTGGAAAGATACGGGCTGGGCGAGGAAACGGAGAGGCTTTATCCGTTTGAACTTTCCGGGGGAATGACCAGAAGAATCCTGATCTCTACGGCAGTGATGGAGAACGCCGAACTGGTGATTGCCGATGAGCCTACGCCGGGGCTTCATCTGGAAGCGGCAAAGCGGGTGCTGTCCCATTTTCGGGAAATTGCAGATGCCGGGGCAGGGGTACTTTTGATTACGCATGATTTATCCTTGGCGCTGGAAACAGTAGACAGAATCGTTGTTTTTTATGCCGGTACGGCGGTGGAAGAGGCAGGGGCCGGGGATTTTTCTAAGGAAGAGAGCCTGCGCCATCCCTACACAAAGGCTCTTTACCGGGCGATGCCGGAGCATGGATTTTTAACGGTATCGGGCAGCCAGCCGTTTGTGACCGAGCTACCCAGAGGGTGTTTTTACGGGCCGAGATGCGCATATTTTAGCGAAGAATGTAAGGGGACGATTCCTTACCGTGGATTTCAGGAGGGGATGGTAAGATGCTTAAAGGCAGGACAGTTCCGCGCAAAAGGGGAGGATGTTCATGAAACTGGAAGGAAAAAATCTGACGTTTCAGTATGATAAAGGGGAACGGAAAATTTTAAATCATCTGCACATTGTGCTTGAGAGCGGGGAGCGTCTTGGGATGGCAGCGCCGAGCGGGTTTGGAAAGACGACCTGCTGTAAGATTCTTTCAGGCTATGAACAGCCGGACGAGGGAGAAGTTTTGCTGGACGGAAGGCCGCTCTCAGCATACAAAGGGTATTGCCCGGTGCAGATGATCTGGCAGCACCCGGAACTGGCAGTTAATCCTAAACTGCGCATGAAAGAAATCTTAAAGGAGGGAGATAGGCTGGAAGGGCGGATTATCCGGGAACTTGGGATTGAAGAGGGGTGGATGCGGCGCTATCCGGGCGAATTATCCGGCGGGGAGCTGCAGCGCTTCTGCATTGCCCGGGCCCTTGGAGAACGGACAAAGTTTTTGCTTGCGGATGAGATTACGGCAATGCTGGATTTAATTACCCAGAGCCAGATTTGGAATTTTCTGCTTAAGGAAACTTCTGACCGGGGAATCGGCCTTCTGGTGGTCAGCCATTCCGAAGAGCTTTTAAAGCGGTTAGCGACCCGGCGGGTGGAGTGGGAGTAAGTTATTAACCCATTTTCCAAAATCGAAATAGAATAACAAAACAGGAAGGCCAAGGGTGCCCGAAGGGGGTTTGGAATCTTCCTGTTTAGTCTTATCTGTTTTTTATTATTGGTCGCTGGACTCCGGGCTGAAGCCTTTGATAAGCTTAACAGCACCGCAGATACTGGGGTAATAGCTTTCATAGGTTTCTTCATCGGCAACTTTGAATTTATAGTATTTACCGGTTTTAATCTCCTTAAAAACCTTGGATTCTTCAAAGCGTTCACTTAATGCAGCATTGGTAATCTGAAAGGTTTTTTGCACCCCGTTCCGATCCTCACCGTGGATAAGGTAAATTTCCTTTCCATCCATTTCCGAAATCTCTTTTTCGACAATGACTACCTCAACCATTTCCCGGTCATAATCCGTTCCCTGTCTTGGATGAAGGTAGAGAAGGAGAAGCAGGGCACCTACGATAACGACCAGGAGGAAATATTTCCAAATATCTATCACCATATAATTTTTTCTGTCCATCACAAATCCTTTCCTGCAGGCACGATAAGATTGCTTGATTTCTGCCTGACATACCACATTTTTTCTGCTTTCTATTATAGTAGCTTTCTATTTGTTTCGCAAGATTTACGCAAAAATTTTCCAGATAAAAATTTCTACATCCATAATGACAAAATGACGAAGGCATGTTATGATTATACAAAACATGGAAGGTTAAGGAAGATGACGGGTTACTGTGAACATGCCAACAGTAACGATGATAGTTCCTGCAGTACAGAATATGGGGGTAAAAGTTTGGACAACCAAAAGAATATAGACTACAGCCTGATTGATTATTTGCTGTTTATTATGGAACATCCCGGGGCAACGGCGCTGGTCAATCGTCAGGATCGGCAGATTGCTCTTCAGATAAAGAAAATTATGGATGAGATGCCCGGCGGCTTTTTTATTTATCATGCCGATGGGAATGAAGAACTGATTTATGCAAATAACGCTGTACCGCGGCTGTTTAACTGTGCAAGTCTTGAAGAGTTTCGGGAATTAACCGGGAATTCTTTTAAGGGCATTGTCCATCCGGATGATTTAGAAGACGTGGAAAAGAGCATTAAGGAGCAGATTGCCCAGAGCCGTTACGATTTGGATTATGTGGAGTATCGGATTATTCAAAAAGGCGGAGAAATAAGATGGGTTGATGACTACGGCCATTTTGTCCACAGTAATTATGCCGGTGATGTTTTTTATGTTTTCATCGGGGACGCCACGGATAAAAAGAAACTTTTGTTTAAGGAAAAAGCCGAGATTGTCAAAGAAAGCAGCCAGAAGGAACGGCAGCTAAAAGACCAGATTAAAGAATATAATAAAGAGATCCAGAATGTTAATCAGAAACAGATGCAGCGCATGGAGATGATCGAGGGGCTGAGCATTGATTATGAATCTATCTTTTATGCCGATCTGGATGCCAATACGGTTTATCCCTATCGTTTAAGCCGCTGGTCAGACGAACGGTTCAGTGACGACGGCTCTTTTTGGGAATATAACGGATTTGACGAAACTTACATTAATACCTGGGTTTATCCGCAGGATCGGGAACTGGTCAGACGTTCGACGAATGCCGAATATATCCGCAGGCGTCTGGAAAAAGAAAAAAGTTTTTATGTCTATTTCCGTGTAATTTCCGAAAATGATCTTGAACACTTACAGCTTCGCGTTGTGGATGTGGGTAATGGCGATCACGTCAGCCAGGTGGTTCTGGGCTATCGAAGCGTCGATGAAAAGATCCGCGGCGAGATGCGTCAGAAAAAGATTCTGGAAGCTGCACTGAGCCAGGCAAAGTCTGCAATTGTGGCAAAGGATACATTTCTTGCCAATATGTCCCACGATATCCGCACGCCGATGAATGCCATTATCGGGTTTACAGCGCTGGCAAGGCGCTATATGGATGATAAGGAGAAGCTGTCGGCCTATCTGGATCAGATTGAAAACTCCAGCGGGGAACTGATGAGCCTTTTGCAGAATGTTCTGGAATTATCGCGGCTGGAAGCGGGAAAAGTGACGATTGAACATGAAGCCTGCAGTTTAATTGAGATTTTGGAACAGGTGGAGAGGGGAATCCTTCTCTTGGCCAAAGAAAAGCAAATCCAGGTTAGTTTTGATTATCGCGGGATAGAGCATGGTGATGTCTACAGTGATCGAAAAAAGGTTGGACAGATTCTTCAGATCGTAGCGGCAAATGCCGTAAAGTACACCAGGCCCCCGGGACGGGTTTCGCTGACCGCCAGAGAACTTGTAGTTTCGGATAATTATGTTAAAGCAGAATTCATTATCGAAGACAATGGAATCGGGATTTCCGAAGAATTCCAAAGCCATATCTATGAACCTTTTGAGCGCGAACAGAATACAACCTTAAGCGGGGTTCAGGGCTCGGGTCTGGGGCTGACGATTGCCAAAAACTTTCTGGATATGATGGGCGGATCGATTTATCTGGAAAGCCAGGTGAATGAGGGAAGCCGTTTTACCATTATTTTAAGCTTCCCGCTGCAGAAAGAGAAAAACGAGATATCTGCGTCCGGCCAGAAGAACCAGGAGCAGAAGGAAGCCCCAAAAAGGGTATTGCTGGTTGAGGATAATGAGTTAAATATGGAAATTGAAGCCGAACTGTTAAAGGATGCCGGTTTTCTTTTAGATCGGGCGATGAACGGAAAGATTGCCGTAGAGAAGGTAGAGAAATTCCCGGCCGGATACTACGATCTGGTGTTAATGGATATTCAGATGCCGGTAATGGACGGCTATGAAGCAACCAGGGCTATCCGCAGGATGGAAGATGCAGGAAAGGCAAAAGTTCCGATTATTGCGCTTTCTGCCAATATTTTTGAAGAAGATAAAAGAAAGTCCATGGAAAGCGGCATGAATTTACATATGGCAAAGCCTCTGGATCTTCCCGGACTTTTAGAAGCAATCCGCAACCTGCTTGACGAGATGTAGAGTGGGCTGTGCAGGTTTTGTTACTGTACATGTAGGTCTGCGCACCTGCTGCATTGACCGTAGGTTAAACGGAGCCAGTGAGCAAAAATAAAGTAAAACCATCTGCCGGATACTGCGAAAAACCGTATCCGGCAGATGGAAAGACAAATGAGTTATTCTATGGTATATTTGCCTATGAGGCTTAGAATCAGAACTTTCTTAATCCGTTAAATGGTGCAGCAGGGACTTTCCAATCGTTCCCTCCGGCATATTTATCCCGAAGTTTTCGGCGACGGTTGCCCCGATTACGGCAAAGGATGACTGATCTTCTATCTTTTCGGAAGCTGTCATGGAGGGCGAATACATCAGCAGGGGAACCATCTCCTTGGTGTGGTCGGTTCCCTTAAAGGTCGGGTCATTGCCGTGATCGGCGGTGATCATCAGAAGATCGTCCTCGCGCATTCCTTCAAGGAAGATGCCCAGTTTTTCATCGAATTTTTCCAGCTCTTTTCCGTAGCCTTCGGGATCTCTGCGGTGTCCCCACAAGGCATCAAAATCAACCAGATTGGTAAAGCAGAGTCCGCAGAAATCTTTCTTTTGAAGTTCAATCGTCTGTTCCATTCCGTGTACGCTGCTCTTGGATTTATAGTATTCGGTAATGCCTTCCCCATCAAAAATATCGACGATTTTTCCCACGCTGATGACATCTTTCTTCCCTTCTTTTAATGCATCCAGCACGGTCTTTCCATAGGGCTTAAGCGCATAATCATGGCGGTTGGAGGTGCGCTTAAATTCGCCTTTTTTCTTCCCGAGATAAGGACGGGCAATAACTCTCCCTACCTTCCACTCGTCTTTCATGGTAAGTTCTCTGGCGATTTCGCAGCAGCGGTAAAGTTCCTTAAGATCGAAGGTTTCTTCATTGCCGCAGATCTGTAAAACGGAGTCGGCAGAGGTGTAGACGATCATATGACCGGTGGCGATTTCTTCCTCGGCAAGTTCATCTAAAATTTCCGTTCCGCTGGCGGATTTATTTCCGATAACCTTGTGCCCGGTGCGCCTTTCCAGTTCGTCAATCAGTTCTTTGGGAAAGCCGGTGTCGGTAAAGGTTAAAAACGGCTTGGTGATGTGCAGTCCCATCATCTCCCAGTGCCCGGTCATCGTATCCTTTCCCACGCTGGCTTCTAAAAGCCGGGCGCAGCACCCCATGGTTTCTTCGGCTTGTCCTGCGTGCGCAAGAGGATGGAGTCGGGTTATTCCCAGTTTCACCAGATGAGGGATAGCAAAGGGGTTCATGTGCTGGTCGATGTGACCTAAGGTGTCGCAGCCCTCGTCGTCATAATCCGCTGCATTGGGCATAGCACCGATGCCCAGGGAATCAATGACAATAACAAAAATTCGTTTATACTTCATGATTGTACCTCCCGTTTTACAATAATTTTAATACTTGCTTTTGTTTTTGCTCGTGTTAAAATTATAGCATAGGAAAAGGAAAAATAAAAGGATGAAAAATAAAAGAGGAAATGAATTGAGAATGGATATGGATACTATGGATAAATATGAGATTTTAAAGAAATATTTCGGCTATGACAGCTTTCGCGAGGCGCAGGAAGCTTTAATTGACAGTATATTAGAGGGGAGGGATACCCTGGGAATTATGCCGACAGGAGCAGGAAAGTCACTGTGCTATCAGATTCCCGCACTGTTAATGGACGGGATTACCTTGGTGATTTCTCCTCTGATTTCCCTGATGAAAGACCAGGTGGGAAGCTTAAATCAGGCGGGAATCCATGCGGCGTTTTTAAACAGTTCGCTGACCATGAATCAGTATTATAAGGCGCTGAGTTTTGCCAGACAGGGACGGTATCCGATTATCTATGTGGCGCCGGAACGGCTGGTGACGGAGGAATTTCTGGACTTTGCCTTAAACAGTAGGATTGCCATGGTGGCGGTGGATGAGGCACACTGTGTATCGCAGTGGGGGCAGGATTTTCGCCCAAGTTATTTAAAGATACTGGAGTTTGTGGAAAAGCTTCCCAAACGTCCGATTATCAGCGCTTTTACCGCGACGGCGACGAAGGAGGTCCGCGATGATATTCTGGATATTTTACAGCTGCAAAATCCTACGGTGCTGACGACAGGATTTGACCGGAATAATTTGTATTTTGCGGTAAAGACGGTGAAGGATCGGTATAAGGCGGTGCGGGATTATCTCCTGGAACATAAGGGGGAGAGCGGGATTATTTACTGCCTGACCAGGAAGCATGTGGAAGAGGTCTGTGAGCGGCTGATGAAAGAAGGGTTTTCGGTGAACCGCTACCATGCGGGTTTAAGCGATGAGGAGCGGCGGAAAAACCAGGATGATTTTATCTATGACCGGGTGCAGGTTATCTGCGCCACGTCCGCATTTGGCATGGGGATCGACAAATCGAACGTGCGTTTTGTTCTGCATTACGGGATGCCGAAAAATATCGAATCCTATTATCAGGAAGCGGGGCGAGCAGGGCGTGACGGGGAGCCGGCGGAGTGCATTTTGTATTATGCGGGACAGGATGTGATTACCAATCAGTATTTTATCGACTATAATCAGGACAACCAGGAACTGGACGAGCTGACGCGGCGATTTGTAATGGAGAGGGATCAGGAGCGGCTGAAAAAGATGACCTTTTACTGCTTTACAAATGAGTGTCTTAGGGATTATATCCTGCGCTACTTTGGGGAGTATGGAGCCAGCTACTGCAATAACTGTTCCAATTGTTTAACACAATTTGAAACCGTGGATGTGACCGAAGCGGCACGGGCAATCTTAGGCTGCGTGGAGAGCAGCAGACAGAGGTATGGGACAACGGTGATTATCGATACGCTGCACGGGGCAAACACCGCAAAAATACGCAGTTACCGAATGAATGAGAACCCTTACTATGGGAAGCTTGCGAAAGAGCCGGTTTACCGGCTGCGGAAGATTTTGCAGCATTTGCAGGTGGAAGAATATCTTCTGGTGACGAATGATGAGTATGCCATTGTAAAGCTTACAGTGAAATCCAGGGAGATATTGCTGGAGAATAAAGAGGTAAAAATGAAGATGGCAAAGGAACAGGAAGGTGAAAAAGCGTTCGGGAAAAAGGATAAGCAGGGGGATAAATGGGGAAGCAAAACCGGTGATAAACGGTCAGGAAGCAGCAAAAATATGCAGCGTGCGGCAGGTATTTTTGGAGATTCGTTTGGCGAGGAAGAGGAGAATTTATTTACGAAACTCAGAAATCTTCGGACAGAAATTGCCCGGGAAGAGAAGATTCCGCCCTATATCGTATTTTCCGATAAAACCCTGACGCACATGTGCCTGCTGAAGCCTAAGACGAAAGAAGAGATGCTTAAGGTGTCGGGGGTTGGGGAGTTTAAGTTTGAGAAGTATGGGGAGAGGTTTTTGGCGTGTATTCAATCCATTTAAGGATAAAAGTACCTGAACTTAGACCGCCTAATCGGCGGGATACTGGAGATAGCGCAAAATTTTGGGCTGGTGGACTGGATGAGTGAGAAGATGCGCCGGTGATGCGGTTTTTATTTCCTCATCTGGACAGTGAACATCCGGCAGTCAGGTATATGGCGGTGAATATGATTGCCAAAGAATAAGATAAAATAGGGCTAAATGAAGTACCTTTTAATTGTGAAAGGCTTTATTTAGTCCTATTTTTATGCTGAAAAAGCGTATCGACACATCAAAAGATTTTCTGTATCTGGTTAGGCAGTATTCTAAACACGGATAATTTCATTTTCATCCGGAGCTGTATCCGCAGGGATAAGGCACAAGTATTCCTTTTTCTTGAAGTATTTAATCCTGTAAAGGTGTCAACATCTGTTCATCTCGTAATGATTTCTCCCGTATAGCAATCTTGGTTAATGTTGGCATGATTTCATCCAACAATGTTTTTTGCCCACAAAAGTTAGTTTGCTCGTCACCGCATACACAACTACGCATACGTTTGCATCCACCTCCGCAAAAATGTGCATAAGGGCATGTGCAGCAAAGTGTGAGGGAGTTTTCCGCATTCTTACTAGAAGATGCACGAGAACGTTTCAGAAGAGTATGTAAATCATCGGTTAACATATTGCCAAGGAGATATTCGTCTAGACAGTAAAAATCACAGGGATACACATTTCCATTAGATTCTACGATTAATTGCGGCTGGCAATGACCGTCAATGCCACAGGAAGTAGGTAGGCCAAAAGCAAGTAAATTTACCAGATCGTCAAACAGCTTAATACTTCGATAATTCCCGCGCTGAAATTGTTCTGCCCATTGTGAAAAGATATATTGGTAAAAATCAGCATATAATTGCGGAGTCAGGGCATAAAGATTTTTGCCCTGCTGGTTTAAGTCTGCAAGGCAGGGAGTAAACTGAACATATCGGAAATCCATACGCTCAAGCAGTGACCATACTTTTTGCGGATGGCGGGCAATTGGCGCAGTTAATGTACAGAGAATATTGTAATCGACTTTATATTTCTGCAGAAGCCGAATATGATTCAGTACGATTTTATATGTGCCTTTTCCCTCTTTGGTTACTCTGGATCGGTCATGCTGTTCAGGCAGGCAATCCAGGGAAATACCTAATAAGTAGTTATATTTAGCAAAAAATTGACACCAGTCATCGGTTAGTAAGGTTGCATTTGTCTGAAAAGAATAGGAAACCGATATTTCTTTCCAGCTTTGCGTAAGGGCAGTAAACTTTTCAAAGAAAGGGAGTCCGGCTATACTGGGTTCACCGCCTTGAAATGCAAAATGAATCTGGTCACCGGGTGCAAGACTATGATGAATGTTTTCCAGCATTTTTTCCAGAATAGAGAGTGTCATTACGCCATAAGAAGCTTCTCTGCGCGTTTGTGCTACATCGGTATAAAAACAGTATTTACAGCGTAAATTGCATAACGAAGATGCAGGTTTTATCATGATAGAAATATTGTTCATGGAAAAACTCCTTTAATCCATAAGCGTTAAAATCTTATCCTAATGTTGTTTCACGGTGCACCAGTGCAGGTAAATATAGTTTATGTTCAATTTCTAACATTTCTCCGTCCAGCATGCGTTTTAATGTCTGACAGCCATCATATACCATATCATGTACAGGGGCAACTAAGGTGCTCAGTGTAGGGGAGGCCCAGCTTCCCATGGGAATTCCATCTAATCCAATCAACTGAACTTGCTCTGGAACAGAAAGTCCTAATTTGATAAATGCCCGAACAGCACCTAAAGCCATAATATCATTATAAACAAATACAGCGCAAGGTTGCTGCAGAAAAAGCTCTTTATGGGTCATTACTGTGTGAAAAGCACTTTTATAAGACAGATCACAATCCGTAATGGCAATCGGTTCTATACCCTGCAGGGCCAGGGCTGTGCAATAGCCTTTATAGCGGTTGCTGGCACTTTTTCGTGTCAAGGGAATAGAGATAAAAACAGGATGATAATTGTTTTGATGGCTAAAATATTCACCAGCTAAATAGCCAGCCTGGTAATCATCAGCACTGTATTGAGAAACTGGCTGAAGGGTATGTTGGCGTTGAAAAACAGATACACATGGTGCTTCATATGAGTCGATAAGCTGTAATTCTTTATCGGAAAGGGAGGAACGCAGATTAATAAATCCGTCTACTTTTCGGCTTCTGATGATACGGGCCAGCGAACCTTCGCAGGTGGTTTTTTCAATATCATAAATCATCAGAGCATCGTAATCCATCGAGATCAATTCTTTTAAAATAATATCATAATTTCCGTTCAGGAAATGTACCACCTCATGAATGGACTGACGGTAATCCTCCTGAGAAATATACCCCTGGCAGGGCGCCTTACACTGATGAATGTGGTAATTCAGACAGGGCCTTTCCTTCCCAATATCCTTAGGCAGCTTCCTGTTGCAGCTTCGGATGCTGTACAGCTTGCGAATTAACTCTATGGTATCCTTTACAGCCCCTGCGCTGGTGTAGGGCCCAAAATATTTGGCTTTGTCCTTTGCCATCATTCTCGCCAGCATAATCCGTGGAAAGGGCTCGTCTACCGTCACCTTGATAAACGGATAACTCTTATCATCCATCAGCATCGTGTTATATTTGGGCCGGTGCTCTTTAATCAGATTGCACTCCAACACTAACGCCTCAAGCTCAGAATCAGTAACGATATACTCAAAACGGACAATATGAGTCACCATCTGCTCAATCTTAACACCCTTATTGCGGCTGCTCTGAAAATACTGGCGGACCCTGTTCTTTAGACTAATCGCCTTTCCCACATAGATGATGTCGTCCCTTTCATCATGCATAATATATACGCCAGGTTTGCCTGGCAGCTTCTTCAATTCCTCCTGAATATCAAACATGAGAACTCCTTATCATTTCATAATTTTGCAGAAAGCTTCTGACGCATAAAAGCCCGGAATGGTGAGATTCCGGGGCTTTTTATTGGTTTATACCGGATTCATAGAAATCCGTTCTTCTGTCTTTTCTTTCTTTTCTTCCGGATCGATTCCTTCTACTTCGTGGAAAATCTCCATGAATTCTTTTCCGGTGATGGTTTCCTTCTCAATCAAGAATGCTGCAATCTTAT
>ERZ808037.831-NODE-831-length-24636-cov-7.279083_pt1 | contig 24636 bp, 25 predicted proteins | sample MGYA00380190_ERZ808037 | MGnify/ENA primary metagenome ERZ808037 (study PRJEB31490, sample SAMN06133399) | mouse gut metagenome | isolation source: J9 | host: mice | place: China: Chengdu | collected 2015-05 ... | reverse complement strand
CGTGATCCTGCAAATGGGTTGAAAGCAATTCGGTCAGGATCGGCTCATCATCAACGATTAAAATTCGATATGCCATGCAGACCCCTCCTATCTTTTTCATCATACGGGAAAAAAGTCAAAATTCCGTCAAGAACATAATTTAATGGAATGTGTCAAATTATACACTATGGAGCGGCAAGTATCAATTATGTAAATGAGGCTCTTTAGAGTATAATAAACTGAAGGGTTATTCTGAGGAAAACGGGGGCAGAGAAACGGGGGAAAAATCAGCATTCCTCCTCCCGGCGGATCTGCGCGGGTGTGCAAAGACATAATGCGGGTGGTGGCCATATGAATCCCTCCCCGTCATTCTAACTTCGCCAGAGTAGTCAAAATCTTCTGTGCCGCATCCCACAGCCCGTCATAGCTCTGCCGCAGTTCCTCCAGCCATGACATATCAGCTCCTTTCTATGTGCTGTAACGGTTTAGGACCGCATCTCTATCATTTTTCTATTAATTTTCCCAAAGGAAGATTCAAAAAATCTAATGCAATTGTCACAGCAGCGCCAAATCAGATATCTGGCGAAGCATAACCTTTAACCTTACAAAATTGTAAGTTACGGCCTGCAAACTGTAAGGCAGATCAATGGTTGCCGCTCTCCCTTTTTGCTATTCTTATTTCAGAACAAAACAAACCAGACAACAATCGAAAAGGAGACATCAGATATGAAAAAAGTATTGATCGCAGCAGCTTCCATAACAGCAATTATCGGCGTACGAATGATCCTTTCATTCACAATAAGCGAGCAGGCCGCAGAAGTATTTACCAGATTATCCACTGCTTGCCTGTTTTTCTATTTTATCTGCGGATTATCGAAGAATAATTCGAAAGCAGCACTGCATAAGACCAATACACCCCTGCGCAGAAAACCATGACAAAGACGCAGACGCCCGTCATCACCATATAAATCACATCGTCCCACCGCATTTTTATACTGTCGAGAAGATACATCGTCTGCCAGTTCCTGCTGATCCAGACGGCAAACTGCAGCTCGTTTATTCCCACGATCAGCAGCTCGTCCAGACTTACCTGAAAGAGTTTTGCAATCAGGATGATTTTTTCCGTCTCGGGATAACCGTTATTATTTTCCCCGCGTTTCCTGTTTATCATAGCACAGCGCCCTTGTATCTCCAGCATTTTTCTGTGGCAATTCCGCAATTCCAGCTTGCACTTACCTCTCCAATAGTCAAAAAAGACTACCGGAACACGCTCCGATAGTCCATACCTATAACCTCTCACTTATCCTTATTTATACCACAATCTGATTCCTTCCGCTGTTTTTTCCCCGATACAGCTTCTCGTCCGCGTCCCGTACTATGTGCTCGATTTTCCCGCCGTTTCCTTCCGTAAGACCAAAGGTCATTGTAATGTTTAATTCCACATCCCCATATACAATGGGTTTTGAGCGGATCGTCTCCAACAGCTCCTGCATAAAGGAAGCGGCCCTGTCCAGATGGATGCCGTTGTACACAAGCAGCATTTCCTCGCCGCCCCATCTGGCCACAAAACCGTGCCCGCGCATATGCTCCTTCATCCGTGCGGAAAGTTCTGTGAGCGCCACATCGCCGCATTCATGTCCGTATGTATCATTGACATTCTTAAAATGATCCACGTCACCGATTGCGACACAGAAAGGCGTCCCGTGTTTCGCGTAATCTTCACAGACATGTTTGAGAATTTTTTCTCCGCTCCTTCGGTTATATAAACCGGTCAGAAGATCCTGCTCCACCAGCTTTTGCAAAGACTGCTGCATCTTAATCAGATAGCGGCTCATCTCCCCCAGCTCGTCCTTACGCTCCAAAACCTCCTGATCAAATTCCTCATGGAGTTCTCCCCGCTCAATGCCAACGAGAAACAGTTCCATTTTCCGGATGGCGTTCACCAGTCTGCCTGAAAACCGGATGGTCACAAAACAGGCAATCAGCATCGTAAGCAGTCCGAAAAGAATGATCGGACTGAGAGAACTTCTCAAAAGCCCCTCCACTTCCGCGGAAGGCTTTCCGACGAAAATCATGCCGATGCACACTCCCTTTGCGTCAAAAAGCGGTTCATAGTAGGAAAAATACCGGACGCCCTCTACCATGGTGCTGGAATAAAACTGTGCATGTCCGCCATACAGCACGTCGTCAACAACCGTTTCATTTGCTATGGTTCCGGTCACTCTTTCTCCGTTTCCCTTTCTGATCGTGGTAGAGACACGGGTATTCCGGCAAAAAATCGTAATATCAATGCCTGTCCTTTCTTTGATGGAATCGGGAATCTCAAAATCTCCGTTCAGCAGATGATCTCCCTTCCACAACAAAACCCCGCCATCCTTTACTTCCGTATGATAGTCTCCTTCATATAACTTGTCATACAAAGTGACAACCGTATGGCTCAGGTCCACAAGACCGTTTTTCGTCTCTATCCTCATGGAAGCAGCAAACCGCATAGCGCTGAATGTGGTAATCACTATGGTAAGCAGGATAATAGGCAGTACATTCATTTTAAACAGGACACGGAAAAAACCGCTCCCCTTTAACTGTTTCATCTTAATCTCCATTCCTCTCCAATCCAAAGCAGATAACGCAGGTATGTCAAAAACACACGAAACCATCATAGCACAAATTACTCTCTAAAACCAGCCGCATTCACATCTTTGCCTGTTTATGGTATAGATTGTATCATATCTTACCCTGTCACAGGTCACAGTTTCATAAGCAGACTCGAAATGCTCCGCATTTCTCATTCACGTTGCTCGTCATAAATCGGCACTAACAGTCTTACATGCAAGCATGTATCCTGTCTGTGCCGCTTTCTGACTCTGCTTATGCGCGCAAAAAACAGCGGCGCCGCTGCACGGACACCGCTGTTTTCCTGTCATCCTGAATTTATGCGTGATACTTAAATCTGTCAACCAGTTCTTTGAGCAGATCCGCCTGCGACGACAGTTCCTGCGACGCAGCCGCGCTCTCCTCGGAGGTAGCAGAGTTGGACTCCACAACCTGCGCAATCTGATTGACGCCCTCTGTGATCTGCGCCGTGGCGTCTGCCTGCTCTTCGGACGCTATCGCAATCTGGTCAATCGCCTCGCCCACCGTCTTTGCGTTCTCAACCACAAGCAGAAGGGAATCCGCCGTGGAATTGGCCAGCTTTGTTCCATCCTCCACTGCCTGAATCGCATTCTGGATCAACTGCTTTGTATTCTTCGCCGCTTCGCTGCTCTGCTCGGAAAGCGTTCCGACCTGCGTGGCAACTACCGCAAAGCCCTTTCCTGCCTCTCCGGCTCTCGCCGCCTCAATGGACGCGTTCAGCGCAAGAAGGTTCGTCTGGGATGCAATTTCTTCAATACTGCTGATGATCTCAGCGATCTTATCGGATGCCTCCCTGATTCTTTCCATGGCTTCCATGCTCTGTTTCATCTGGGCGTTGCTCTCGCTGACCTGATCGTTCATACCTGTCACCACTTTTTTGGCTTTCGCCGCATGTTCGGCATTGGTATGAATCTTTTCCGATATATCGGTCATTGTCGCCGTCAGCTCCTCAATCGCGCTCGCCTGATCCGTTGCGCCTTCCGCCAGAAGCTGGGATGCGCCTGCCAGATCCGTTGCGCCTTTTCTAACGCTTTCCGCATTGGTATCAATCTCCCCGAGCGCAGCGCTGAGTGACCCGACAATGTCACGGAAGGAATCGCTGATTTGGGCAAAGTCGCCTTTATAGCTCTCTTCCACATCAATCATAAAGTTGCCGTCCGCTAACTCCGCCAGATCGCTGCTGATGCCTGTGATAATGGTATTCAGGTCTCGAATCGTTTCAGCCAGACAATCCAGCAGAATTTTCGTTTCATCGTTTTCCGTCGGCTCAGGTACTTCCGAATGGATATCTCCCTCTGCCAGGAGCCTGAGTCTGTCCACCGTTCTGCCAAGAGGCGCGGCAACCGCTTTACCCATTTTCACACCGACCTTCATGCCATACACCGTAAATGCCACTACCAATATAATCGTGACCACGAGCGAAATATAGAACATCTTTAAAAATTCATTTCGCACCGCCGCTACGCCGATACTCCAGCCGTCCGTCTCGGGAACGGGAGAGTAGGCAACCACTTTCGTCTTGCCGTTATACCTGTATGTACCCGTACCGTTTGCACCCGTGACCATTTTTTTACAGATCGCGCTGTATTTCTTCAATCCGGGATTCGTATCGCCAAGCGCAACACTGTCCTCCACGCCCACCAGCTCGGAATTTACATCCGCAATTGTAATGCCGTTCTTGTCCAGCATAAAAGCGGTTCCGCCCTTTCCGACCTGTATGGAACGCATAATATCATTCAAAAATTCACCATTTGGCACATAAGCAACCACGCCGACCGGCGTTGTCCCCGGCACACCGCCTTCCCACAGCGGCGCCGCTACCACATAGGATACCTTGCCAGTCACTTCGCTGTACGCCGGCGTTGAAACACAGGTATTTCCTTTTATGCCTTCCTTAAAATATATTCTGTCCGAAAGATCCGCTCCCGTAATCAGGTCGATACCGTTTCCGTCAAGCAGATACGCGCCGTCCATATCATGATCTTTCACCCTCTGGTTTAAAATAGCCGCTTTTTCCTCCGGCGCTTTCTCCGGATCTGCGAGCCGCGCAATGCTCCCTGTCTCATAGGCAATCGCAATAAACTCATTTAACGAAGCGGAAACATAATCCGCCGCCACATCGGACGTGTTATTGATCGTCTCAGATACCGCACTGATGGAAGACAGATAACTCAAAACCGATGTCATCGCTCCCAATACAATGCAGCAGATCATGATAACTCTGCCGAAATGTTTCGAAATCTTCTCACCGATGCCGATAAAACGCCCTTCATTTTTGTCCCTTTTCCCTCGCGAAGCTCTCTCCGCACTGTCCTCCTTTTTTCTTTCCATGGCATTTCCCCCGTTCACATGTTGGATTAATAAGATAGATAAACAGACCAAAATAGAACAAAATCGAATAGATAACTGTAAGAAAAGACTAGCAGAAAACGATTCGGCAATAAACCAGTATATTCATCTAAGTTATTAAGAATAATAGTTACTTTTACATTATACCACACCATGTTGCATTTTTTACACTTAATTTACATTTGATTTATATTTTTTTTATAAATATGATCACTTCCTGCTTCCGAGATTGCTGTGACGTTTGTTCGTGCTCCCTCTCATATAATTTCCCAGATTTGTCAGGCATAGCAGTGTGCCCGACAGGAAAGCGCCGGGAATCAGCAGCATCCACCACGCGCGGGAAAGAAGCGCATTTTCAGACAGGGAAAGCATACTGCCCCAGGAAACGGCTTCCACCGGAAGGCCCAGCCCCAGAAAACTCAGAGTAGATTCCGCAACAATCGCATTTCTCACATTCATGACTGCCATAAACAGGAGGGACGGGAAAAAATTGGGCGCAAGATGCCGGAACAGCACATGAAAAAAACCGCCGCCAAGGCACCTTGCCGCCAGCACATAGTCTGCATTTTTAAGCTGCATAACTTCCGTCCGCACCACCTTTGCCATAGCCATCCAGCCCGTCAGACCGATCACGACAGACAGACTATACACACTTGCCCTGCCAAACACCGCCTGCAGAAAAACCGTGAGCAAAAGCCCCGGAACGCTTAAAATCAGATCGGTCAGTCTCATCAGAACCCCGTCCGCCCGCGCGGGCGCGCAGCCGCTTATGCTCCCCACAAGAACCGCCAAAGCGACAGACAGCAGGGTTGCCAGAAAACCGATTGTGAGAGAAATTCTGCCACCGTACCAGATCATGGAAAAAATATCCCGCCCCATCGAATCCGTTCCGAAAAGAAATTCTTTTCCAGGCGCCTCGTTACAGTGAGCCAGATCCATGAAAAGCGGATCCTTTGTCATAACCGGACCGAACGACAGACACAAAACGACTATCATAGTCAATACAACCAGTGAAAGAACCGGAAATCTCTTTTTCACCGACTTTTCACCTCCCAGCCGTCCGCTCCGCCATACCGCCGCATTCTGGGGTCGATCCGTCCGCCGATGCTCCCTGCGAGCAGATTACAGAAAATAACAAGCGTCCCCGTAAGCAGACTCACCACCATCAGCAGATTGTAGTCCTGATATCTGGCGCTCTCATAGGCAAGGGTACCGATTCCCGGATAGGAAAACACGGTTTCCACCACATATGTGCCGCCAAGGATATGCGGCAGGGCCACAGCCATCATGCTCAGATAGGAGGGCATCGCCCCACGCAGGCAATGTCTGTATAATACCTGCCTGCCGCCAAGCCCCTTCATTCTGGCCAGCAGCACATAGTCCGCCCGCACCTCTTCAAGCAGTCTGTTGCGGACCTGGAAGGCATAGTACCACAGATGCCCCAATACCACCACGGCAAGCGGCAGAACCAGATGTACCGCACGATCCGCCGCATCCCCTTCTTTCCCCACGGAATACGCACCGGATCCCGGCAGCCAGCCGAGCCATACCGCAAATACCAGAAGCAGAAGCAGGGACAGCCAGAATTCAGGTATACAGCTTGTGACAGTGCCGATGGCGCAGATGATCCGATCAGCCGCCCTGTCCTCTCTCCACGCACAAAAAAGCCCCAGAAAGAGCGCCAGCACAAAGGTCAGCCCAAAACCGAGCCCGCCCAGAAGAAGGGTATTTCCGATCCTTGCGGCTATCACTTCTATCACATCCCGCTTATACTGATAGGAAATGCCGAAGTCGCCGCGAACCGCCCCCCGCAGCCAGCGTCCATACTGTGCGACAAGCGGCTCGTGCAGACCAAGCCGCTCCCTTACCTCCTCCTGCTGCGCTGCGCTCATTTTCTCCACCCGCTCCCCGTAAAAGGCGTACAGGGGATCGCCCGGCGCCAGTCTGGAAACGGTAAATACGAGAACGGACAGGAGAAACACGCTTAAGACAAATTTCCCCACGTTATGTAAGATTGTGACTATGTATAATTTCTTCAAGCACTTCCTCCACATCTCCGATGCGAAACAGCTCCCCGCCTCTCATCAGCGCCACACGATCAGCCACTGCCGCCGCCACGCCGGGATTATGCGTAACCAGTACAATGGACATGCCCATCCTCTTACGCAGCTTAAGAAACAATTCTAAAATCTGTGCCTGCACCGTCACATCCAGCGCCGTAGTCGCTTCGTCCGCAAACAAAACGGCCGGCTCCGCCGCCAGTGCAATGGCAATCACGCACCGCTGCGCCATGCCGCCGGAAAGCTGAAACGGATACTGCCTGATCCGGTCTTTTGAAGGATTCAGACCAGCCAGCTCCATCAGCGCAGCCACCCTTTGTCTCCGCTCCCTGCCGGAAAGTTCCGGCCGCCGCAGGCGCACCGCCTCGCCGATCTGTTCTCCCACAGTCATGCACGGATTCAGGGCTGTCATGGGATTCTGAAATACCATGGAAAAGAAGCTGCCCCGCAGCTTTTGCATCTGCTTTTCCGAATAGCCGGTGATCTCCTCTCCCCGGATAGAAATATGTCCCGTCTTGATTCTTGCGATGTCCGGCAAAAGTTTCAGGATACTTTTACACAGCACGCTCTTGCCGCATCCCGTCTCCCCCATAACCGCCAGAATTTCCCCTTCCCGCAGGGAAAAGCTGACCTGCTTCAAGGCCTCTGTCTCTCCTTCCGGTCTGTAAAAGCTGACAGACAGGTCTTTTACGGTAAGCACATCCATCCAAACGTTCCTCCGCTAACATACAGAGAATGTCACTGTTTTGACATTCTCTTAAATAAGACGCAGCGCTTCTTACTTTTTCCACTCCGCAATATTCCAGAATATGCCCACGCCGTGATGTCCCATCACCGTATCGGGAGAAATCCCCTGAATCGAAGCGTCGGCCACATAATCGGCGTCAATATAACAGATAAAAGCGTAGGCCGGATCCTTCGCCAGCTCCTCCTGAAACCGCGCGTAGCTTTCAGCGCGCACCTGCGGATCGTCAGAGCTGCGCGCCTGCTCCAGATACCGGTCCACCGCCGCATTGGAGTAGCCGCTGTAATTTGCGCCCTTTCCCGTGCCGAATACTTTATAAGTATGGTCGTCCGCGTCAAAGGGGCTTCCCCAGCCGATCAGGTATGCCATCTGACTGTTCCAGTCAACCCGCGTCGGAATCTCCACCGTGCAGTCTATCCCTGCCGCCCTGATCTGTTGAGCCGCGGCCTGCGCCATATCCGCCCGCACCTGATCGCCTGCGCCCACGCTGATCACAAAGGAAAGCGGCTTTCCGTCTCTCGTATAAATCCCGTCTTCCCCTTTGACGCATCCCGCAGACTCCAGAATTTCCGCCGCTTTTTCCGGGTTATAGTCATAGCGCTCCACATTCTCATTGTTGTAAATATTGCGCTGTAACGGCCCGTAGGCGGGCATTCCCTGTCCCAGCAGCACCGTGTCCACAATAGCCTGCCTGTCTATCGCATAACAGATGGCGGGAATGATATCCCGGTTTTCCTGCCAGTAGGCGTTGTTAAAATTAAAGAGAATCCCTCTGTAATCGGATGTCAGCATATGATAACAGATATATTTCTCCTGTTCTGCAAAAGACTGCGCCGCTTTTGGCGGGAGCAGCGCCAGATCCAGTTCACCCGCCGCCATCTGGAGCGTCTTTGCGTTGTCGTCGTTTACAATCTTAAAAATCACTCTGTCGATGTGAGGCGTTCCACGAAAATAGGATTCGTTTTTTGTCATGATAATCGCCTGCCCCACGTCCCAGCTCTCCAGCTTATACGGTCCTGTCCCCACAGGCGCGCGGAAAAAATCCGAGGTTTGCATATCCTCCCCCGCTAGCAGATGCGCCGGAAGTACCGCCATGGTCATATAATCCAGAAAAGCCACGTTCGGCGCAGACAGCCGGAAAGAAACCGTGTAGTCGTCCACCGCCGTAATCTCCTCCACATCCTCATAGTTGGGCGCGTTCTCGGAAGCGTTTTCCGGATCCATGATTGCCTCAATCGTGAACTTCACGTCCTTTGACGTAAAAGGCACGCCGTCATGCCATGTCACCCCCTCCTCCAGATGGAAGGTGTAAGTGCAGGCTGCCTCGTCAAACTCCCAGCTCTTTGCCAATCCGGGCACCACCTCATTTTTTCCGTTGTGTGCGGTCAGCCCGTCAAAGAGCAGCAGATTAATCTCCCCGTGCTCATCCATAGCCGGATTGATGCGGGTGTAGTCGCCGCTGCCGTAGACTAAGGTAACCGGCTCCGCCTGCGCATCGTCAGTCCGCCCGCCTGCGGTCTGTTCCGTGTCAGTCTGCCCGTTTTCTGCCCCGGACGCACCGCCTTCCCCGCAGGCTGTCAATACGCATAAGCCCGTAAGCAGTACCGCAAACAGCCGCATATTTTTATATTTCTTCTTTTGCGCTACGGTTTTTAATCTGAATTGTCGTTTCATATTGTATTGTTCCGTTTCCTTGTTTTCACTTTTCAAAATGGTGTTTCCCTTCCTTACATTCCCCGCAGGAAATCCGCCACTTCCCGAAGCGACATCCCCCGCTCTCTGGCGATCCGCGCCAGATCCTCGTACTCATATTTTTCTCTCGTCACGCCGCAGCCCTCTGAGACTTTTTTGCGCACTTCCCCGTAAGGCGTCCGCACCCTCTGTATCGAGCGGGCAAGCGTATACCTTCTGGAAATGCTTTCCCGGATGCCGATGGTAGTCGTATGTCTGAAAATCAGTTCCACCATCTTATCCTTCATGGACTCCGCGCACATCACATGCAGCACCGTGCCCGGCCGTGACTTCTTCATTCCCGCCGCCACGGTATAGACCTCCAGCGCACCCGCCTCCAGAAGCGTCTCCGACGCAAAGCCGATGGCCTCCGCCGTCATATCGTCCACATTGCAGATAAGCTCCGCCACCGTATCGCCCGCCCCTTCCGTCTCACCGAGCAACGCGCGCACACAGTTTGCCGCCGGAAAATCTTTCTTTCCCATGCCGTAGCCGATTGCAGCCGTCCGCATAACCGGCATGGATCCGAAACGGCTGGCAAAATACTTCAAAAGCGCCGCCCCGGTCGGCGTGCAGAGTTCTCCCCGGATCTCCCCGCCGTAAATCGGCACATCCCTCAAAATATAAGCTGTGGCAGGCGCAGGCACGGGTAAAATTCCGTGAGCGCATTTCACCTGTCCGCTGCCCACATGCACGGGCGACACAATCACCTGATCCGGCGCCAGTCTGTCCATCAGCACACAGACCGCCGTGATATCCGCCACAGCGTCCATGGTTCCCACCTCGTGAAAATGAATCTCGTCTGCCGGTACACCGTGCACATGGCTCTCCGCCTCCGCAATCATCCCGAACACCGCGAGAATGTCTTTCCGTATCCGCTCAGACAGAGGAAGGCCGCTCACGATATGCCCGATCTCATGCATACCGCTGTGATGATGCTCATGTCCGTGCCCGACTCCAACACTGTGCTCATGTTCGTGCCCGTGGGTATGTCCGGCTCCGTGCGCGTGTTCGGTCTCATGCGTGTGCTCATCCTCATGTCCGTGCCCGGCTCCAACGCTGTGCTCATGTTCGTGGGCATGGCCGGCTCCGTGCATGTGCTCATGTTCGTGTCCGGCCTCATGCGTGTGCTCATGCCCGCCGTCATGCATCTCCTCCGACTCTTCTGCCCCGTATACCCGCACGGAAACGTGAGTGCCGCCGATGCCGCACTTCTGCGCTTTCTCACACACCATTTCCACACCCGGAATCCCAAGCGTGTTCAGCTCCTCCATGACCTTCTCCCCATCCGGCAGAAGCTCCAAAAGGGCCGCAGTCAGCATATCCCCCGCCGCCCCCATACCGCAGTCTAAATATAATGTTTTCATAAATTTCCCTCCCGATTTTTCAAAGAATGCCTGCGTTTGGCATTCTCCGGTGTGAAACTCAGAACTTCCCGGCGTCTCCTCCTATAATGAGACGTCATTAGAAGTTTTTTTCACACGGTTGATCATACTGGCCAGATACCCGGCCCCAAAGCCATTGTCTATATTTACCACCGACACCCCGCTGGCGCAGGAATTGAGCATGGACAAAAGAGCCGACACCCCGTGCATGGACGCGCCGTACCCTACACTGGTGGGCACCGCGATCACGGGACAGTCCGCAAGCCCCCCTATCACGCTGGCAAGCGCCCCCTCCATGCCCGCAATTGCGATAATCACCGACGCGTCCATGATTTCGTCCAGATGGGACAAAAGCCGGTGAAGTCCCGCCACACCCACATCGTAGAGCCGCACGACTTCGTTGCCGTGCACCTGCGCGGTAAGCGCCGCCTCCTCCGCCACCGGAATATCCGAGGTACCTCCTGTGGCGACCACAATCTTTCCGATTCCGGACGGCTCCGGCATCCTGCCGACTACGCCGATCCGCGCCTGTTCATGGTAGGTCAGTTCGTGACATTTGGCCACCTTCTTTGCTTTCTTCCCGGAAAGCCTTGTAATCAGAATGGTCTTCTGCCCGTTTTTCATCATATTGTCAATAATGCCAACGATCTGCGACGCCTCTTTTCCCGCGCCGAAAATCACCTCCGGCGCGCCCTGTCTGACCCCCCTGTGGTGATCCACTTTCGCGTACCCGATATCCTCAAAAGGCTTCTTTTTGATCGAAAGAAGCGCCTCCTCCACGGAAACCTCTCCATCCCGCACCTGTTCCAGTATTTTTCGGTAATCACTCATATTCTCGCCTCCATATCCAGCAAAACCGCCGGATAATATTGTTTCAGTTCCTTTACGATCTCCTCCCGTTTTTCAACTGCCCGCGCAATAAGGGCGTCCGGAAACTGCAATCTGGCCGCCCCGCCAAAACGCCTTACCCGGAAATCCGTAAACCCAAGTGAAAAGAGAAAGTCCTCAGCCGCCTCCGTACACCTGAGTTTTTCCGCCGTGATCTCTTCTCCCGCCGGTATTCTGGTCGCCAGACAGGCATAAGCCGGTTTCTCCCATGTAAAAAGTCCTGCCGCCTCAGACAACCTGCGAATCTCCCCTTTTGTGAGTTCGCATTCCCTGAGCGGCGAGCGCACGGACAACTCCCGCAGCGCACGCATACCGGGACGGTCTCCCTCCTCGTCAGAGGCGTTCGTGCCGTCCAGCAGCAGCTCATAACCGTCCGCTGCCGCCGCTTTTGCAATTGTATTAAAAATCAGTTTCTTGCAATGGTAGCATCGGTCGGCCGGATTTTCCCTGATCGTCTGGTCTGCCAGCACATCCGCCTTTAAAATCGTCAGGCCGGCGTCCAGCTTCCCGCAAAGGCGCTTCGCGTCCTCCAGCTCAAACTGCGGCTGAAAAGCGCTCTTCACATAGTATGCCCGCACATCCGCCCCCGCCGCCTTCGCCGCGTAAAGCAGATACGCCGAATCCACGCCGCCTGAAAAGGCTAATGCGGCCTTCGGATTCTCTTCAAAAAACCCCGATAAAATCATATTTACTCCTTCTGAGTCTGTTTCTTCCTGCGCATAAGCAGACTCGTAATGCTCCGCATTCCGAGTTCGCGTTGCTCGTCATAAGCCCCGATAAGCGCCCATTCATGCAAGCATGGTACTGATTCCGGACTCTGTTTCTTCCTGCGCATAAGCAGACTCGTAATGCTCCGCATTCCGAGTTCGCGTTGCTCGTCATAAGCCTTCCGATGTCTGCACTCATGCAAGCATGGTGCAGACACCGTCAGGCTTCTGACTCTGCTTATGCGCGCAAAAAAAGGTACACCACTCCCGTTGGGAATCGTATACCTTCCTGTGTATACATTTTGCAGGCTTCGTGCCGGCTTTTGCCTATTTTATCTTATGTGCGGTGAAAAAGTCAATCCCTTATCCTGACTTTTTGCGATATTGCCTTTTGGATCGCATTGAGCACACGCTTTTTATCTGCGCTCCACAGCGGCGCCACCAGCGTGCGTTTGTCTCCGTCTCCTGTCATACGGTGGATGACCATGTTTTCCGGAAGCAGGGCGATGCATTCCGCGACCAGCTCCACATAGCTTTCAAACGCAAGCGTCTCAAACTTTCCTTCCAGATAATCCTTTTCAAGGTCTGTCCCTCTGATCACATGCAAAAGCTGCAGCTTTATGCCGTCTGCACGGCTTTTCCCCACGTAAGACACGGTGTCAAGCATATCCTGTCTCGTCTCGCCCGGCAGTCCGAGCATCACATGCACGATCACTTTGATCCCTGACGCTTTCAGCCTGTTTACGGCATCGTCATACATGGAAAGAGGATAGCCCCGTCGAATATATTCCGCTGTCCGGGGATGTATGGTCTGCAGCCCCAGCTCCACCCAGACCGGCTTGATCTTATTGCACTCACATAGCAGATCCAGCACCTCGTCCGGAAGGCAGTCGGGGCGCGTTGCGATGGACAGCACCGCTATATCCCTGTGGCTTATCGCTTCCATATACAGGGAGCGCAGCTTTTCGACAGGCGCATAAGTATTGGTAAATGCCTGAAAATACGCGATGTATCTGCCGTCCTTTATCTTTCCCGCCACTCTCTCCTTACCCTTTTCAATCTGCCGGGTAATACTCATGGCGCGATCCCCGGCAAACTCTCCCGAGCCTGCCCCGGAGCAGAAAATACATCCGCGGGTGTCTGTCGTGCCGTCCCGGTTCGGGCAGGTAAACCCGCCGTCCAAGGCTATTTTGTACAGCTTTTGACCAAAGACATCATGTACATATTGATTTAGTGTGTATATCTTCATAGGAATCAGCGTCCGCCCGTTTCGTCTGCGCCGCTTACACAATCCGCCTCACCGTGATAATACTGCGGTAAGTCGCCGAAGTAATCTTAATCCCCGTCCGCTCCGTGCTGGCGTGCACGATCTGTCCGTTTCCAATATAAATACCCACATGGCCGCCGTAATAAATCACATCGCCCGGTCTGGCATCGGAGTAGGACACCCCTTTGCCCACGGTCGACTGCGAGTAAGAACTTCTGGGAAGGTTAATTCCGAAATTCTTGTAAACCGACATCACGAAACCGGAACAGTCCGCCCCGTTGGTCAGGCTGGTACCGCCCGCCACATAAGGATTACCGATAAACTTACAGGCATAATTCGCAATATCCTGCCCCTTTCCGCCACCGGAAGATGTGGGTTTCGGTGTCTCCTCCTTTTTGGGCTTCTCTTCCGCATCGGAATCGCCGCCCTCCTGCACCAGAAGAGCTTCCTGCTCTTTCTTTCGCCGCTCTTCCTCTTCCTTTTTCTTTCGCTCCTCTTCCTCCCGGCGCTTGCGCTCTTCCTCTTCCAGCTTTTTGATTTGTGCCGTCTCCTGCTTGATCCGCGCCGTGTAGGTGGCTGCTTCCTGCTTCGCCTTTGTAAGCATTGCGCCATAATTCTCGTACTCTGTCCGTTTCTGGGCAAGCAGCTCCTCCATATAAGCCTGCCCCTCCTGCAGCTCGATTTTGGATGTCACAAGCTCCGACTTATCCTCCTCCAGCGTATCCCAAAGCTCCTGCACGCGCTTTACCGTATCCTCATATTCAGCGAGAAGTTTTCTGTCGTAATCGTAGAGCTCTTCCACATACTTCGCCTTGTTCACCATGTCGCCCATGCTGCCCGCGCCGAAAAACATGTGCAGGTAAGAGGAATCCCCCTTCTCATACATGAACTGGATACGGATTTTCATGGAGGCGTACTGCTCATCCTTCTCCGCCACCGCCGCGTCGTAATCCACCTGTGTCGCGGCAATCTCTTCCTCTTTGTCCGCGATGGCTTCTTCGATCAGATTGATGTCGGTAATCAGATTCACCAGCTCCGCGTCGATCTCCTCAATCTCCTCTTCCACGCCCTCCTGCGCTTCCTGCGCTTCATCTGCCTGTTTCTGGGCGTCCTTTAGCTGGGACTGATCCTTTTTCACTTTATCGCGGAGTTCGGAAATAGTGGTAGCCGATATCGGATCTACCACTGACAGACACAATATGAAAGATAAAATGACGTACAACCGTCTCTTGTACTTTTTCATCGCTCCGCCCCGATTTTTTGTACGGAGAATGCCCGTTTTCCGGGCATTCTCCTGAGTGAAACGGAGTTGCAGCGCAACTCCTGGAACTTCTTAGCGAAGCAGCCCTTGCTGCTGAGCTTTAGAAGTTCTTTTCACTCTGTTATAGTTCGCAGTTATTGACCGTTCTGGGGAACGGAATCACGTCGCGGATGTTGCCCATGCCGGTCAGGTACATCACGCAGCGCTCAAAGCCAAGCCCGAAGCCCGCATGTCTGGCCGATCCGTACTTGCGCAGATCCAGATAAAACTGGTAGTCTTCTTTATTCAGCCCAAGCTCCTCCATCCTGCCTTCCAGAAGCGCCAGGTCATCCTCTCTCTGGCTGCCGCCGATGATTTCACCGATTCCCGGCACGAGACAGTCCATGGCCGCAACCGTCTTGCCGTCCTCGTTTAATTTCATATAAAAAGCTTTAATCTCCTTCGGATAATCCGTCACAAACACAGGACGTTTAAACTCCTGCTCAGTCAAAAACCGCTCGTGCTCGGTCTGCAAATCACAGCCCCACTCCACCTTGTACTCGAAGCTGTCATTATGCTTTTTCAATATCTCTATGGCTTCCGTGTAGGTCACATGGGCAAAGTCAGAGTTTAACACATGGTTCAGCCGTTCAATCAGCCCCTTGTCCACAAACTGGTTAAAGAAGTTCATCTCCTCCGGCGCGTTCTCCAGCACATACCTGATCACATGCTTTAACATCGCCTCCGCCACCATCATATCGTCCGTCAGATCCGCAAACGCCATCTCCGGCTCGATCATCCAAAACTCCGCCGCATGTCTGGTGGTATTAGAATTTTCCGCCCGGAAGGTAGGCCCGAAGGTGTATACGTTCTTAAACGCAAACGCATACGTCTCCACGTTTAGCTGTCCGCTCACCGTCAGGTTGGTTGGTTTGCCGAAGAAATCCGGACTGTAGTCCACTTCCCCGTCCGCCGTCACTGGCAGATTTTTCAAATCCATGGTCGTCACCTGGAACATTTCGCCCGCGCCCTCGCAGTCGCTTCCTGTTATGATCGGCGTGTGCACATAGACGAAGCCTCTCTCCTGAAAGAAGGTGTGAATCGCGTAGGCGATCAGGGAGCGCACGCGAAACACCGCCTGAAATGTATTCGTTCTCGGACGCAGATGGGAAATGGTGCGCAGATACTCGAAGCTGTGCCTTTTTTTCTGTAGCGGATAATCCGCCGTGGAAAGTCCCTCCACGATAATCTCCTCCGCCTGCATTTCAAATTTCTGTTTCGCCTGCGGCGTCGCCACGATTCTGCCTCTGGCCACAATGGCGGAACCCACGTTCAGTTTGGAAATCGCCTCAAAATTCTCAAGCCTGTCCGCATATACAATCTGCAGCGGCTCAAAAAAGGTGCCGTCATTGGCCACGATAAAGCCGAAAGTCCTGGAGTCGCGGATGCTTCTCACCCAGCCGCCTACCGTTACTTCCTTATCAATATACGCCTCGCTGTTGCGGTACAAATCTTTGATATCTGTTAAGTCCATTTTACATTACCCCCTCATATGATTTCTTATATCAGTCCGCGATTGCCGCCGTTTCCTGAATATTTCCGTTTTCCTTCAAAAATGCCACCACTTTTTTACGCATCAGGTCTTCCCGCAGCGCTTCCACATCCACACTCTTTTTCAGCTCCTCCTCGGAGGCGTAACCGTATATTGCCATAAGCGCGGAAATTTCTCCGGAAACCTCCTCCTGCGTAGGCACAAGCCCTTCTTTGTCCGCAATGGCCTGATACATAATATACTGCCTGGTCATCCGCACGCCCTCCTCCGCGAAAGCCGCCCGGTATCCCGTCTCGTCAAGCCCCTGATAGAGCTGCATATACTGCGCCAGCGTCATTCCCATAGAAGCCGCTCTGGCATTCATATTGTTTTCTATGCTCATGGTAAAACGCTTTACCATCTCCTCCGGCAGCTCCTGAAAAGTGCTGTTTTCCATAATGGTTGACGCTATGGCGATCTCAACCTCATTGTCATACGTGCTCTTTAGCGACTGGTCATAGAGATTATACACCCAGTCGTTCAGCTCCTGCACCGACTGCGCGCCGCCGGTGTTATAGCCCTCCCCGCCAAGCTGCTTTACCAGCTCGTCCGTAAGCTCCGGCGCCTTGTTCTCGCTGATGCTGTTTACGGTCACCTCAAACACCACGTCCTCTCCCGCCAGATCGGGATTGGTATACGGGTCGGGAAAGGTCAGATTCAGGCTGCGCGTCTCACCGATATCCGCACCGATCAGTCCCTCCTCGAAGCCTTCTATAAACTGCCCGGAACCGATTGTCAGGTCAAAGTCTGTCCCCGTGCCGCCGTCGAAAGCTGTGCCGTCATGATATCCCACGAAGTCAATGTTTGCCACATCTCCCTCCTGCACCGCCCTGCCCGTAACCGGCGCCTTTTCCGCCTTCGGCTCGAGATAGTTATCGTAAATATAACTCTCCACCGCACCCTCGGGCACTTCCATCTTCGTCACGGTGGCATCAATGCCCGTATAGGTGCCAAGCGTCACATATTTCTCCGCTTTAATGTCCTTTAAATATTCCTTACTGCCGCAGGCAGTCAGAAAAAGCGATGAGGCAACCACCGCTGCTAAAACACAGATTTTTCTTTTCATATCTCCTCAATTCCTCTTTTCCTATAATCATCCCAATCATAAATTCAACTTTTATCTTACCACAGCCGTCCTTCATTTGTCTATATCCGGCCTTCTCAATTTCACGGGCGCCCCGCCGCGCCTGCGGCTTCACTGCCACGTCTGATGCACACAAAATGCTCCAAAGTCGCATTTTGGCGCTTGCACAATTCGAAAAATCGCATACAGAGTGATTTTCCCCGCGGAATCGTGTCAGGCTGAATTGTTACCAAAATACTCTCAAAGCGTATATTGACGCTTGCGCAACACACGGATCAATGTTAAAATATTTTTTGTACATATTTTGAGAACGGAGGCATTCCCATGAGCACGTTTACCATTGTTTTACTGGTGATCCTGGCAGTTTTGCTGATCGCCGTAGTCGTATTATATTTCTTAGGAAAGAAGGCCCAGAAACGGCAGGCCGAACAGCAGGAACAGATCGATGCGATGAAGCAGACCGTATCTATGCTCATCATTGATAAAAAGCGAATGAAGCTGAAAGACGCAGGGCTGCCCCCTGTCATATTGGAACAGACGCCCAAACTCCTGCGCGGCTCCAAACTCCCTGTGGTGAAAGCCAAGGTGGGACCGCAGATCATGACGCTTATCTGTGAAGAGAAAATTTTTGACAACGTTCCCGTTAAGAAGGAAGTAAAAGCCGTTGTCAGCGGTATTTACATCACGGATGTAAAGGGTCTGCACGGCAAGGCGCCGGTTGTGGAGCCGAAAAAGAAAAGCAAATTCAAACAGCTCATTGAAAAGGCACAGGAAAAAGCAGGGGCTAAACCCATCAGATGATCTATACGGCAGTTTTACGAAAGCAGCGTAAAACTGCCGTTTTCTTTGGAGCGGATATCAATTTTAATGTGGCAGTCCGAGAGGAACTCATAATTGATGTCCAGCGCGTAATCCACATCCACCACGATATTATCTTCCTTTTCCTCAATCGTTATCCGTTTCGTGTCAATCCCCACCAGAATCTGTCCGAAAGGCGTATTGTAATTTGACAGGTTCTTTTTGTTTTCCTGAAAAATCATATGTACATTTACAAGCCCGTGGCGCGTCAGCTCCACCATTTGGCCGCCAAACTTAAGACGGTTCTTTGTCGCACGGTCAAACCCTTCCGTGATCTCCTCATAAACAACATAGTGTCTGTCATTCTTCTTATAATAATCGCCCACAGTGACCGTCTCGATCTTATCGGCGTTTTCCTCCCGCTGATCAAATTGCAGTCCCTGCAATGTCAGTAGCACTTCTTTTGTCATATTTCACTCCATTTCTGCGCATTTTTTTGCGCATAAATTTAAAATTCGTCGATGCGGATTACCTTTGCCGACAAAATACCGTAAGGCAGAATGGAGTTGGCAAACCGTTTAAATTTATCGGCTGCGTCGCTGACGAAAAAGCGGTACAGCTCCGTTCCAAGCCCCGGCCTGTGTCCACTCTCCAGACCGTGCTGCATAAGAAGCGCTTTCAGTTCCCTCGCCGTCTCATATGCCGGGTTGACCAGGGTCACACCTTCCCCCATGATTTTTCCCACCGTGGAGCGCAGCATCGGGTAATGCGTGCATCCCAGAATCAAGGTGTCTATGCCGCTGTCGATCAGCTCCGTCAGATAGCGGTGGGCGATCTCGTCCGTCACCGGATCTTCCCACAGTCCTTCCTCCACTAACGGCACAAAGAGCGGACATGCCTTTCCGATTACGCTTACCTCACTGTCATGTTCTTCTATGTAACGGCTGTAGATACCGCTGTTTATGGTGGCCTCCGTCGCCACAACGCCGATTTTCTTATTCGCGGTAGCCATAAGAGCCGCTCTGGCTCCCGGCTTCACCACGCCGATCATCGGAATATCCACTTCTTTTTCCAGATCTTCCAGCGCATATGCGCTGGCCGTATTGCAGGCAACCACAATGGCCTTTACCTGCTGTGTCTCCAGAAAACGCACGATCTGTCTCGAAAACCTTGTCACCGTCTCCTTCGACTTACTGCCGTAGGGCACCCGCGCCGTGTCTCCGAAATATACGATCCGCTCGTTGGGGAGCTGACGCATGATCTCACGGGCCACGGTCAGCCCTCCCACCCCCGAATCAAACACACCTATCGGGCTGTTATGCCACTCTTCCTGTCCGTTCATGGTTTCCGATCCTTCCTAATCCTTACTCGCAGACCATTTTTCCTCAAACCATTCCAAAAACCTGCTGCTTATCACGATCTCATCCCCGGAGGCATCCCAGATCTGCGCCGCCCCGATCTGCTCAGGCATACCGTCAGCGGGCCGCTCGTCTCCCATTACCGCCTCGCAGGTCTCCTTCGTAAAACATAACTCCGGATAAAATATCCCCCACCAGACAGCCGCAAAAAGGCAGGCCGTCAGTGTTTTTCCTCTTTTTTTCATCATAGAAACCTCCATCTGCCGTACACTCCGGCATCTGGAGTATTCCCACTATCGGTTCATATCATACACTGCTTTTTCATATCCGGTCTGCGCACAATACAGACACTCAGACGGAAGGACGTTTCCCTCCGGGATCGATGCGGATCTGCCTGATAATGGACTGTTCCTGATTATCAATGTGTAATCTCGCCGCAGCAGCCGCTTTCTCTTTGTCGCCGTTCATAATACTCTCATATATGATTCTATGCTCATTGACCAGATTCTCATGCCCGCTCTCGTCCTTGATATACTCGAAGCGGTAGCGGTACATCTGCTCGGACAGGTTATTAATCAGTTGGATCAGCCGCTGGTTCCCCGTCGCCTGCACGATGATATCGTGCAGCGCCACATCCGCTTCCGCGATGGTCACCACGTCTCCCGTCTCCGTCGCTTTCTCAAAACTGTCACAGGCCCTTTTCAGCGCAGCCTTCCCCTCCGCCGTGATCCTGTCGCAGGCAAGCTCCGCACAGAGCGCGTCCAGCGCGCGCCTCACCTCCAGCACATCCTGTAAACTTTTCTCCGTGATCTGCGCCACCTCCGCGCCGCGCCTTGGTATCATGGTGACAAGACCTTCCAGCTCCAGCTTTCGTATCGCTTCCCGGATCGGCGTGCGGCTCACTCCCAGACGATTCGCCAGATGAATCTCCATCAGCCTCTCTCCCGGTTTCAGTTCACCCGTCAAAATGGCCCGGCGCAGCGTGTTAAACACCACATCCCGCAGAGGAAGAAATTCATCCATATTCACAGTGAAATCATGATCCATACGCGCCCCCCCTTATCAGAGCAGTCTGCCATTCCAAAACGCTGTCACAAAAACCGCGCCTGCCGGTTCCTCTTCCTTTATGGCGGCCGCCGCTTTCTGTGCCGCTTCCTTTTCTTTATAAATACCAAACACCGTAGGCCCGCTGCCGCTCATCAGCGCATTTTCCGCCCCCAGCTCACACATCTTCCGTTTCAATTTGTCGATAACGGGGTATTCTTTCACGGTGACTGTCTCCAGCACATTCCCCATTCTGTCCGTTATCCCTCTCAGATCCCCCGCCGCAAGCGCCGCCGCCATGCCGTCAATATCCGGGTGAAAGGGCAGCCTGTCTGCCTGTAAATGCCCGTAGACAAAAGCCGTGGACACGTCGATATCCGGCTTCGCAATCACCAGATGACAGTCCGGCGGCGCAGGCAGCGGCGTCAGAATTTCCCCAATGCCCTCCGACAGCATCGTCCCGCCCTCAATGCAGTAAGGGATGTCCGCCCCGAGCGTCACGCCGGTCTTTTTCAGCTCCCCCGCAGAATAACCCATTTCAAACAGCTCGTTCAGCCCCCGCATGGCCGCCGCCGCATCCGCGCTGCCGCCCGCCATACCCGCCGCAATGGGAATCCTTTTGTGCAGGGTAATGGAAACACCCTCTCTGATCTGCCCTTTCTCCATCAGCAGCGCCGCCGCCCGGTAAACCAGATTATTTTCGTCCGCAGGCAGATCCGAGCCTTCTATCCGGAAGGCGATTCCTTGGTCCTTACGTTTCTCAAAAGTCAGGTCATCACAGATATCCACGGTCTGCATAATCATCTTTACCTCGTGATAACCGTCAGGTCTGCGCCGCAGCACATCCAGTCCCAGATTAATTTTTGCGTAGGCTCTCTGTCTAATCATAGCTGCTCCCGATGCTTCGCTGACCCCGCCGTCAGCCTTTTTCCTTTTCTCTGTTCTTTCCCGTACAGGTTAATGTACTTTGTATACAAGGATTGTACTTAATTTTGTACAAAATGTCAAGCGCCGCCTCCCCCGCACACGGGTTTCGCCGCGCAGGCATGGCATTTCATGGAATTTTTTTGATTTTCTCCGCTTTTGCTTCTAATTAAATTAGGAAAATGGTACGATATAGATAATAGAAAAAGGAGATTGCCCATGCGGGCAGTCTTTTCGCAACCACAAATATATATTTTTTCCAAGGAGGGATACCAATGGGCGTAAATGGAATTGCAGGAGCAGGCAGAAATGCTTACGAAGCTCTCACAACTACGCAGGCGGAGACCAAGCCTGTTGAAGAGACAAAAGACAACGCTTCCGATAAGGGAGAAAACGGTGTAGTTTATGAACCTTCAAAGGACAGTGTCAACGTACCTGTGAAAAAGTATGTACAGAACACAGAACTTGTAAATAAGATGAAAGCAGACGCTGACGCGCACACAAAGCAGTTACAGAACATTGTGCAGCAGTTGATGACCAAGCAGGGACAGACATTCGGTATTGCTAACGGCAATGACAATATGTGGAAGTTCCTTGCAAGCGGCAAGTTTGAGGTGGATGAGGCTACCAAGCTGCAGGCGCAGGAAGATGTTTCCGAGGACGGCTATTGGGGCGTGAAGCAGACCTCCGGCAGAATCCTTGATTTCGCTACTGCTCTGACAGGCGGCGACCCGAGCAAGATTGAAGACATGCGCGAGGCTTTCAAGAAGGGCTACAAGCAGGCTGAGGAGACTTGGGGCGGCGAGCTTCCCGAGATCTCCAAGAAGACCTACGACGCTGTTATGGCAGGCTTTGACAAGATGGCTGAGGATGCGGCTGCACAGAATAATGCGACGCAGAATGTTCTGGATCAGGCTGCGGCAGGACAGATCGCTTCCAACTAAACACCAAACAAATTCAAAAACAGAAGGAATCGGGTGCAGGCTCAATGTCATTTATTTTAGTTCTGTCGGATGTTCAGTTTAGCACTTTCAAATTAAGGTCACCATTCAATTGATATCATTGAACAGTGACCTTAATTTTTATAAACATAACTGATTTTGGTATAAAATATTCATCTGCTTTATTTCTTATTTTCAATAGCCTATCGTATATCCCGTAGTATCACCCGTATCATATGGGTCATCCCCTTTATACTCGTCATCCCCAAGGATAATATTCTCACTTGTCGAATTGACCCAAGCTCCCGAATTTGATTCCAAAGAGGTATTTTCTGTTCCCGAAGTTGAATTTCCTGTTCCTTCGTTTTCTGTACTCTCAGTTTCCATATTTGACGTTCCTGCATCCAATAATATATTTTGAAGTGGTTCCGTGTTTACAATCTCTATCTCTTGTTCGTCAATGGATTCCTTTGAGGCAAGATAATCCTGTAATTCAATATACCTATTCTCTACGATTGGTGCAAACAGACCGCTTGAGCCATCATTGTCACTCTCATTGTGAACCAGTTTGACAGCGTTTCCATGCTCGTCATATTCAGTACTGCTGATGGACGTTATTTCGCCATTGGAATAACTCGTTGTTTTAACCAGCCTGTCATTCGCATCATACTCATATTCAACTAAAGAATTTGAGCCCCAATTATAATAATTGTTTGACTCTTTTATCATATTGCCATGATTATCATACTCGTACTCATGCAGCATAAATACAGTGCCGTCTGCGTCGGATGTAGCGTCTTTAATGAGGTTATTATCAGAATCATATTCTCTGTTTTGTACTGAAAGTACAGAACCATCTGCATCGTATTCCGTCATGGTTATCTGATTTCCCGCGTCGTCATAAGCATATTCGTATATGTTTGTGACTGTAGTTCCATCCTCGCCATATGAAATCCATTTTGTCTGCCTGTTTTTATCATCGTATTCATATTTATATACGCCTTTGATCGTTGTCGAAATGCCATCAAACTCAAAGGTTGAGACATATGTTTCTTCTACTTCATTCCCGTTATCATCAAACTCATACTCACATGAGTCTGTTATATTCCCGTCAGAATCATATGTAGTACTTCCAAGATAATTGTTATTACTGTCATACTTTGATTCATCCGACTCGGTAACCTTTCCATCTGCATCGTATGTAGTTGATTTGATACAATTACCATTTGTATCATTTTCATACTCGACATAAGACTCGATCGAACCATCCGCCGCATAAGATATGTCTTTCGTCATATTGCCGGATTCATCATAAATATACTTCGTCACATCCTTTACAGAGCCGTCAGCATGATACTCTGTTCTTAGTAAATGTAAATATTTTTCCTCTTGTACCAGTTCTTCTTCTGCCTCTGTTTCCCCGGTTATTTCAGTTCCTTCAACCTCGGTCTCAGGCGTTTCTTCCTCCGGGACCGATTCTTTATCCTCTGCTACAGGCGTCGGTTCTTCTACTGCTGTATCGCCGCATCCCGACAGAGCTGCACTCATTACGGTCGCTGCCATAAGCAGCGTTATTATTTTCTTTTTCATCTGTAAAAAACTCCTCTCTGCTTGTTTTTACCACTTCTGCATGATATCAATGTTCATCGGCCAAATAACACTTCTGCCCGTCCTGTGTCATCACGGCAAACACTTCGCCATATCCGCCTACAGACTGCGCCGGGATTTTCCACTCGCTAAGGTTCATATCTTCATCGATAAAATGCGCATTCCCGTCCACAATGACCATTGCTTTCCCGTCGTAAAACTGTGCCGCGTCGTCAAACATCTGCGCCACGTTCCCGTCCTGGTCGATATACCCCCATTGATCGCCTTTCTGATACAGCCAATAGTCGGTGTCGGCGATTCCGA
>ERZ808037.829-NODE-829-length-24660-cov-3.955701_pt1 | contig 24660 bp, 19 predicted proteins | sample MGYA00380190_ERZ808037 | MGnify/ENA primary metagenome ERZ808037 (study PRJEB31490, sample SAMN06133399) | mouse gut metagenome | isolation source: J9 | host: mice | place: China: Chengdu | collected 2015-05 ... | reverse complement strand
AAGAGTTGAGCAATGCATTGAATCTGATTCATACGTACTCGTACTTTTTAGGAAAAAGCCTTACTGAGCCGGAAGTTACGGAGCAGATGCTGACTGAAATTAAGGAGAATTCTTTATTTGACGCATTGGTGTTTACGGATAAAGAAGGTATAAACTATATTTATGACGGACGTACTTCCGATGCGGCGGGACATGATTATTATATAAACGGTATGGAGGGAAACAGCGGAGTATCCGTTGTATATGATTCTGTTTTCTATGATGAAACAATGCTGTGTTTTTATGCGCCGGTACGGTACGAAGATGAAATTATAGGGGTGCTGCGGGGAGCTTATCTGGCAGAAGAATATTTAAAAGACATGCTTGACACCACATATTTCGGTGAGACGGCATCTGTGCATTTGTGTATGCCCGATGGAAGCATTCTTGCATGTTCCGACTCTAAGAGCCATGAGGGTAAAATGGTTGATATATTGTTGGAGATGGGAATGATTGACGGAAACACCGCAGAGAAAACGAGATCCGTGTTTGAAAACGGCGGTGAAGGCGCTTTTGTCTGTGAACCCGGCAGTAAGACGGATAATATATGTGTCAGGTATCTTTCACAGAATAATTTCGTCTTAATACAGACATTTCCCAAAAGTGTTACCGAAAGCATGATAAAAGCCGAAAATCTTGTGGGAATCCAGTTGGAAACCATGCTCATCGGGTTATTTATTATTTATATTATCGCAATGCTTATCCAAGCCGGCCGGGAAAAAAAGAGGCTGCAGCATGAAAACCGGGAGATGGGATATATTATTAAGGGAGTTGATATACTGTTTTCCCGTTTTGCCATGGCCGATTTCGAGACGGATACTTATCAATATCTGGCGGGCACAAAGCCGGAAGACAGCGGGATTTCAGACAGCGGCAGCTATAAGGAATTGGTAAAGCATATCTGTAATTGTCAAATAGAACAAAGTTACAGACAGGAATATGCCTTGCTGCTCCAAAAAGATTCTATCATCAAGGCTATGGAAGATCAAAACGATCTTCGCTATGAAGGACATGTAATGCACAGCGGCAATGAGGAGTGGGAACATGTCAATATTGTCTGTCTGGAACGAAAAGAAGGCAAGGCCAGCAAGGTTTTATTTATCCGGCAGAATATAACGGAAATAAAAGAAAACGAGCTGCGTATCCAGGCGGAAATATCCCTTGCCGCCCGAAAAGAGAGGCAGTATAGGATAGCTATTACATCCAATTCACTCTGTACATTTGATTTTAATTTAACAAAAGATATGATTGAAGAAGATGTTTTACGTGAGATAAACGGTGAAAAAATATCCTTAATCGAAAAGGCGGGGCTTTCCGTACCATGTAAAGCTTCTGAATGCTTTGACCGGTGGAAAAAGTATATTTCAGAGGAATCCTTGGAGGATTATCTCAATGTTGTCAATGTGGATTATCTGAAAAAATGTTATGAACAAGGGAATGCCGTGGTAAATGTCGATTACTGGGAATTGGCTTCTTCCGACAGACAGATGTGTGTAAGGCGGACATTTATCATGACTCAGGACTATGATACGGGTGATATTATGGTCATGGTAGTGTCAAAGGAGATTACCGAACAGGTTCAGAAACAGAGGGAACAGACGCAGGCTTTGCAGGATGCTTTGATGCAGGCACAACATGCCAATGCCGCAAAGACTACCTTCCTTTCCAATATGTCCCATGATATTCGTACTCCCATGAACGCCATTATTGGATTTACCACTATTGCAGTGAGCCACATAGAAAATAAGGAACAGGTCAAAGATTGTCTGCAGAAGGTTCTTTCCTCCAGCAATCATTTGCTCAGTCTTATCAATGATATCCTTGATATGAGTAGGATTGAGAGCGGAAAGGTACAGATTAAAGAACACGAATGTAATATTTCGGAATTGATGCATAATCTCGTAAATATTATTCAGCCTCAGGTAAAAGCAAAGCAGCTGGAATTATTTATTGATACCTTTGAGGTTGCCAATGAAGATGTAATTGCGGATCCGTTAAAGCTGAATCAGGTTTTCATTAATCTGTTAAGTAACGCCGTTAAGTATACGCCGGCAAAGGGAAGCATTTCATTTCGGATAAGACAAAAAACAACCTTCCGTCACGGGTATGGTGATTATGTATTTATCATTAAAGACACCGGTATCGGTATGTCGAAAGAGTTTGTGGAGCATGTCTTTGAGCCCTTTGAGCGGGAATCCAGTACGACCCGCAGCGGAATCGAAGGTACGGGGCTTGGTATGGCTATCACAAAGAATATTGTGGAGATGATGAACGGAACCATTTCCGTGGAAAGTGAAGTCGGAAAAGGAAGTACTTTTACGGTAGAAATAAGCTTAAAGCTTCAAGATACGGAAAAGAATGCGGCGCAGATAAAGGAATTGGAAGGACTGCGTTCCTTGGTGGTGGATGATGACTTTAATATATGTGACAGTGTAAGTAAAATGCTGAAGCAGATCGGCATGCGTGCCGAGTGGACGACTTCCGGCCGGGAGGCCGTATACCGTTCCAGAATGGCTTATGAAGAAGGCGATTCTTACCATACTTATATCATTGACTGGCAGATGCCGGGAATGAGCGGAGTAGAGACGGCCAGAAAGATCCGCAGTGAGGTTGGGGAAGGAGCTCCCATTATCATTCTCACCGCATATGACTGGACCGATATCGAAGAAGATGCAAGGGCAGCAGGTGTTACCGGATTTTGTGCGAAACCGCTCTTTATGTCGGATTTGAAGTCGGCATTGCTTGCCGCAAAGAATCTGATTGATAAGGGAGAAGAAAAAAACGTATGGACACTGGCCGATTTCAGCGGAAAGAGGGTTCTTTTGGTAGAAGACATCGAATTAAACCGCGAGATCGCAGAAGTAATATTGACGGAATCAGGATTTATTGTGGAATCTGCGCCGGATGGGACGGATGCGGTAGATATGGTTAAGAAATCCGAAGAAAACTACTATGATGTGGTTTTGATGGATGTACAGATGCCCATTATGAACGGTTATGAGGCAACCAGAACCATCCGTGCACTGCCGAGAAAGGATGTAAAGGATCTTCCCATCATCGCTATGACGGCAAATGCACTGGAGGAGGATAAGGAAGCTGCCATTAAGAACGGAATGAATGCCCATATAGCGAAACCTTTGGATATTGGTATTTTTATGGAGGTGCTTGGGCGTTATCTGAAATAAATTGTGTGTGTATCGTAATTATATTTTTTTAATCTTCATCGTCATTTTTTGCGGAGAGAGCCATGGAAAAGATAAATTCGCTTCCGACTCCCTCCGTGCTGATGACATTGATATGTTCTCCATGGCAGTTAATTATTTCTTTTACAATTGACAGGCCAAGACCGGTTCCCTTTTTATCCTTGCCTCGGGAAAGGTCGGATTTATAGAAACGATCCCATATCATTTTCAAGTCGTCTTTGGGAATACCGATTCCCGTGTCTTTCACGGAGACAAAGAGTTTATTCTTTTTTAAGGATGTCTCTATTTTTATGACGGAATTATGGTGGCTGAATTTGATGGCATTGTCGATCAGGTTATATAAAACCTGCTGTATTTTTCCCACATCCGCATTGACGAACATTTCCTGCCCCGTCAGGATGAGTTCAATGGCAATGGTCTTTTTCCGGCAGGTGCCTTCAAAGGATGCGGCTGTATTCCGGATGACTTTATTGATGTCAAAGTCCGCTCTGTCGAGCAGCATTCCCTTTGTGTTTAAGTTGTTTAGCATCAGCAGACTGTTAGTCAGCTTGGTAAGGCGGTCCGTTTCGTTTAAGACTATATTTAAATATTTCTCATGCATTTCCGGCGGGATGGTTCCGTCTATCATAGCTTCCAAATATCCCCTGATGGAAGTCAGAGGGGAGCGGAAATCATGGGATACATTTGCCACAAATTTTTTCTGGTCATCCTCCGCTCCGGCGATCTGGCTTGCCATATAGTTCAGACATGCGGCAAGATAGCCTATCTCATCGTCACTTTCCACCTGAAATTCATAGTGCATATTTCCTTCGGCATACTGTTCCGTAGCATACGTAATTTTTCGAAGCGGTATATATACGATTTCCGTGAAAAAGATCAAGATGATCAAAGAGAGTAACAGGAGAATGACAAGTGTAATATAAGAAATATTCAGCAGACTGTTACAAGATTCCACAATATCCGCCATATCGCAGTGAATGGTTACATATCCCTTTACCTTATAATTTGTGGTGATGGGGGCGATGACGCTCAACATGTCTCCCTCGAAACTATTGAAGAAATTCCCCACCATGTAGTAGGATCCGCCTGTTTCGGTGGGGTCAAATTCTTCAATCATTATCACTTCCTCTACATTAATAGGAGTATCCGTATCCAATACCTGCCGTCCCGAGGGGTTGATAATGCGGATCACCGATTCCAGATATACGGCAAGATAATCCAGCTGTGCTTTCACCGTTTCCAAATCCGTTTCACTGGCGTAAAGTCCGTTGGCATAAGTATTGGCTATCAGAGAGGCTTCGGAATAAAGGCTCTCTGCCTTTTCACGGGTTAAATGCTCCATGGTCATACTGGGAACAAAGGTAGTTACCATGATAAAACTAAATATGCCGAATATAACATATGCCAGTATGAACTTTAAATAGAGGGTCTTTTTCATGAATTCCTTACCTCAAATTTATAGCCGATTCCCCAAATGGTAGAAATTTTCCAGTTTGCGTGATCCTTGATTTTTTCCCGCAGTCTCTTTATATGTACATCCACCGTGCGGGTATCTCCGATATACTCATATCCCCAGATTTGATCCAGAAGCTGTTCTCTGGTAAATACATGGTTGGGTGAGGAAGCCAGAAAGTATAATAATTCCAGCTCTTTAGGAGGCATGTCAATGATCTGCCCCATATAAACCACGGAATAATTTGTTAAGTTGATGGAAAGATTTGTATATTCCACACATTTGTCATCGGAATTCTCAGAAACGGCGGCAGCAGGCTTATAGCGGCGCAAAACCGCTTTTGCCCGTGCCACAAGCTCCTTGGAATCAAAAGGTTTCTCGATATAATCATCGGCGCCCAGCTCCAGCCCCAGAACCTTGTCAAACACTTCACCTTTTGCGGAAAGCATAATAATAGGGACGGAATATTTTGCCCTGACTTCCCTACAGACTTGATAGCCGTCCATACCGGGCAGCATGATATCCAGAAGAATTAAATTCGGGGCAAAAGTATCCATGGCAGGAAGGACGGATTCTCCGTCATTGACAATCAAAGTCTCAAAGCATTCTTTAATCAGATACAAAGAGATTAATTCCGCAATATTATTATCGTCGTCACAAATTAAAATTTTCTGTTTGCTGACCATATTTTATTTATTCCTCACTTCTTTACAATATAAGAACGAATAAGTTTGCTAAGGAGAATCGGGATGCTTATTATTTAAACGTTACTATGGTGACACCGGCATCTCCCTCACCGTACTCACCCAGCCGGTATTCTTTTACGTATTTCAGTCGTTTCAGATGGCCGTGGACTGCGTTCCGCAGAGCGCCTGTTCCCTTGCCGTGAACCACTCTCACACTGGGCAGATGCGCCAGATAAGCGTCATCCAGATATTTGTCCAGTTCTGAGATGGCTTCATCCACAGTCTTTCCCAAGAGATTGATTTCCGTGGAGATGGAAAAGGATTTGGACATTCGAATCTTTCCGGTATTGGTTTTCTGCATTGCGGGAGCGGAGGTTCCGGAATCATCTATCAAAATCAAATCATTGATATTAGTCTGTGTACGCATGATACCGCACTGGACAAAAAGATTTCCCTTTGCATCGGGCAGCGTATTCACGGTTCCCTTTAATCCCATAGATACAATTTTTACGGAATCTCCCTTTTTCAGTTTTTTGGGATCTAATGTTTTTTTGGCAGACTGTTTTTGGGTGATACTGTTTTTCAGGGAAAGCTTTTCATTCTTTTCGCTGATTTTATCCCTGACTTTTTGGCGTTTCTTTTCCAACTCTCTGATATCAATGTTTGGACCTACTTTGTTAAAGTCCCGGATGGTTTCGTCCGCTACCTCTTTTGCCTCTTGGAGGATTTCTTTTGCTTTTTCGTTTGCTTCTCTTAATATTTTATCCTTTGCTTGATCAATTTTCTCGTTTTTCTTCTGGAGCTGATCTTGCAAAGTGCGGATACGTTCCTTATATTCCGCGATTTCCCGTTGTTCCTTCTCGATAGTGACACGGCTCTGTTCCACATCTGCTATAACGTCCTCAAAGCTCTTTTCCTCTTTACCGATCTGTTCCTTGGCTGCATTGATAATATCATCCGATAAGCCCAGCTTGGAAGAAATAGCAAAAGCATTACTCTTTCCGGGAATGCCGATGAGGAGTCTGTAGGTGGGCTGCAGCGTTTCCACACTGAATTCACAGCAGGCATTTTCCACAAAGGAGGTGGAAAGGGCATAAATCTTTAGTTCACTGTAGTGGGTGGTGGCCATGGTACGGATACCTCTGTCATGGAGGAAGTTTAGGATGGCAATGGCCAGAGCCGCTCCTTCCGTAGGATCCGTGCCTGCGCCAAGTTCGTCAAACAGACACAGGGAATCCGCATCCGCATGTTTTAATATGTGGACAATACTCTTCATGTGGGAGGAGAATGTGGATAAGCTCTGTTCAATACTCTGTTCGTCGCCGATATCCGCATAAACTTCCGTGAAAACGGAAAGCTCGGAACGGTCCAAGGCCGGAATATGCAGACCTGCCTGCCCCATCAAGGTAAAAAGCCCCACTGTTTTTAATGAAACGGTTTTTCCGCCGGTGTTGGGGCCGGTGATGATCAGCAGGTCAAAATCTTTCCCCAGATGGATATCAATGGGCACAACCTGTTTCTTGTTCAGAAGGGGATGACGCCCTTTACGGATATTGATAAAATGATCCGTGTTAAAAAGCGGTTCCGTTCCGTTCATTTCCATGGCCAGCTCTGCTTTTGCGAAAATAAAATCCAAAGCTGTCATAATTTTCTGGTTATCCGCCAGTTCTTCCGTATGTTCTCCGGCCTGAGCGCTGAGAGTCGCCAGAATAATATTGATTTCTTCCTGTTCCTGAAGATCTAATTCCCTTAATTCATTATTCAAGCTGACTACGGCGGCAGGCTCAATAAAGTAAGTAGATCCGGAAGCCGATTGGTCATGTACCATACCGTTGACCTGTGATTTGTACTCCGATTTTACGGGAATGCAGTAGCGGTTGTTCCGAGTGGTGATGACCGCATCCTGCAGGTATGTGCGGTAGGTGCCGTTTAACATGGAAGTCAGCTGAGAGTGGATTTTATCGTTGGTCAGAATCTTGGAACGGCGGATTTTTTTCAGGTTGGGACTGGCATCGTCCGCAATCTCATCCTCAGATAAAATGCAGCGGTTAATTTCGTTTGCAATCTGGGTCAAAGGGGTCAGCTGCTCAAAATACCCGTCCAATGAGTCGTCGGGTGTGTCTTCTTTGTCTTTTCTGCCGTAGGCTTTAATACGGTTTACATTATCTAAAAAGGACGCGATTTTTAAAAGCTCCAAAATGGACAAAGTACTGCCGATTTCCAATGATTTAATGGAAAATCCCAGATTGGCGTTGCTTCCGAAGGATGTGCTGCCGGATTTAAATAATCTGGTCAGGGCATCCTTGGTTTCCCTTTGCATCTGCCGGATTTGGGAGAGATCCGTGGAAGGAGCCAGCTCTCTGCAAAGATTTTTCCCCGGCTCCGAGTCCGCTTTTTCCGTCAAAAGGTCTATGATTTTATTATATTCTAAGGTCTTTAATACTTTTTGGTTCATTTGATACTCCGTTCTGTTGCACTAATTGATAAACAGTTCCTGATTTTCGAACAAGCCGGGACAGTGGGTGAAATGGCTTTCCGATTAAATATATTATAATGAAAAGTGCAGCAATATTCAATGAAAGTTTTGCATTGCTTTTTAGAACGAAAAAACCGCACCTTCCGAAAATCCGGAAGATGCGGTTATAAGTAATGCCTGAATATTATGTAAATGTTAACCGAAAAGATTCTTGATGGAATCTACGGCATCCGAAACCTTATCTGTTGTCAGTTTTGCCTTTACACCGTTAATGATTTGTTCCACGATTTCATCAGGCAGATCCACTCCGAGTATATTTTCCAAAGCTTTTACAGGCTCTTTCTGGAATTGCTCCTGTAAATTTTTGTCCTTGGTAATTCTTTCCACTACTTTTGTAATTTGTTCTTTGATATCCATTTGTTTTCCCTCTCTTTATTTACTTGAAAACATGTGACATGCTTTCTTTTCTATTGTAATCTTTTTCATAAGTCTGTGTAAAGAAAAAATTTTATTTTGATTGACTTTTTTGTGTTGGGAATTAATAATAAATTTCGGGATGACTCTAAGAATGTAATTTGGAGAAGACAGAAAATTATGGAGGAAATACAGACTTTGGAATTATCGAAATCATGGAAGGAACTGGTGTTATATTATGCGCCGGAAGGGACGGCACATGTGGGGCTGCTGAAAGGTATTTTGTCGCAGATGGGCATTAAGGTTAAAAACCTGACATCCCAGCGATGTATCCAGAAAATCGGCTATTTGGCCGGAGCGGAAGGCTTTGAGAAGAGGGCAGTCAATGAAGGGTTCGAAAAGTACGCGCCTGCCATGGACAAAGAGTTATTGCTTTTTTGCGGTTTTTCGGAGGAACGTTTGGAAGAGCTTTTGGATAAGATGAAAAAAGCGGGTATTCCGAAGATTGGGCTGAAAGCGATTGTAACGGAGACGAACGCCCATTGGACTGTATACCGGCTTTACAAGCAGCTGTGTGAGGAACAGAAGGCTATGCCGCATTGATAATATTCGTATTATAAAATTCGGAAACTCATTCCTCTTTTACGGCAATTTATTGAATATATTGAATATTTGTGCCGAAGCGTCACAAATTCCATTATGGCAAAGTGAAATCTGATATTTTGCTCGCCTCCTCAGCGTAAAACGCTTCGGAATGGAGGAAAGGTTGAAAGAAAAGCGCTTTCAACTATTGATTTTGAGTCCGCCAAAGCGGACATGGAGTATAAAAATGAAAGCACTGTGTGGGGAAATATATCTTGATAAAACACTGTATAGCAGATATTTTGATAAAACACCGTATAGAAGATATTTCGATTAAGCATTGTATGGCAGATATTGGGGGCATGCACTAATATTTCCCCACATAAGGGGTATGGAAGAGATTTTAATAATTTCTATACAGAAGAAATATCTCATGATAAGGGGGTGAGCAGAAAATCGTAATTAAAAAACAGGAGAAAAAGTATCGGAACGAAAATGCAATGTCTGATAGGCATAGAAAAGAGATATGAATGGAGGATTTATTGATGGAGTATATGGCAGGTTACTACAGGCAGCAGGAGGAGTCCACGGCTTTGCTGTTGCAGCATTACATATGCCAAGGTGTGCCACTTTGTCTTGGATGCATCTGCGGCGGGGAAAGCAGTGAGGCGGGAATCAAGGGAGGGAACATTACAAGGCGGATTTTGGAAAGATTTCGAAGCGTCAGTATGCTGAAAGCGGTTAGGAGGCCGGAAAAGTTTCTGACAGAGATGGGGCAAGGATTTGAAGAACTTTTGGATAATGGTTGTGACAATGAGGCATTTTGGATTTCCGGAATTCTATGTGTGGAGGATAAATTTCTAATGTATTCTGCCGGAGATGTAAAGAATTCCCTGTGTAATATGGGGTTCGGTCGTCCAAAACTGCATGAAATCAAGGTAACACCTGAAACGGGGAATGCAAGGCTGCAGATTCAAAAGGGAATGATGGAGACGAATATCGGTATTTTGCTGGCATCGGATAGTTTCTACAGGCAGATTTCACAGGACGAATTGGAAAATTGTCTGGCTGTAGAATCTATCATATTTCCCGTTCAAGCACAAAAACGAATTCGGGAACTTGGCCGTGCAGCGGAGAGAAGAGGAGGAAGAGATATGGCGGCTATTTTATTGGAGGTCAGACCTTGATGTTAAGCTATGACAGAAGATATGTTGAAAACGCTCTCTATTCATTTAAGCGGATAAAGAGCGGAACCTACAGATGATATTAAATCAAGGGAAGCAGATAAGGATAAAACTGTAGGCCAAATAAAATCAAAATTCAAAGAAAGCTGTAAACTAAAGAAAGCTGCAAATCAAAGAAAGTTGTAACCTAAAGAAAGCAGTAACCCGAATAAACTTAAAGTCCAAAGAAAGCATCAAGCCAATGCAAAGACCAAGGAACCGGGTTTATAAAAAAGACTGATTGAAAAACAGAGATCCCTGAAAGTAATAAAGAGTAAAAGGAGGGAAACAAGATAAATGAATCAAAGAATACAAACAAAATACCGTTTAATACGTATGATAGGAGAAGGTTCCTTTTCCCAAGTCTATCTGGCACAGGATGAGCATGGGCAGCAGTACGCTTGTAAGGTGGGCAAAGATATAAAAATTTTGGAAAGAGAGGCGGATGTATTAAGCCGGCTATACCATCCCCTGTTTCCTTCGTATGTGGATTATGAAGAACAAGGGCAGACAGGCAGACTTGTTATGGAATACATACCCGGAAAAAGCATGAAACAATTGATACGGATCCGGGGGAGGATTTCGGCCCGACAGACAATGCGCATTGCGGAAGAATTGGCGGATGGACTGCTGTTTCTCCACCAGAGACAGCCCGGAATCCTGTACCGTGACCTGAAACCGGAAAATATTATGGTTTGTGAGGACGGACATATAAAGCTGATTGATTTTGGCTGCGCCTGCCTTCTGGACGGTCAGAGCGGAACGAGAGCGGGGACGCCCGGATTTGCATCACCGGAACAGCTGGCAGAGGATGGGACTGTGGGAACCTACAGCGATATCTACAGTTTGGGAAAGGTATTGCAAAGCATAATGACAGCAGGCAAAGCAAACGGCGGTGAGGAGAGAAAATGCCGGAGGCGGCTGGAATGCATGATAGCGGAATGTATCCGTGAAGATCCCAAACAGCGTCCGCAGGATATGATAAGCGTATTCTGTTTCCTCACAGGAAACAGAAAAAAAGAAGACGGAATTATATGTGAAAAAAATATTTGGGAAAGCAGCCATAAAAACTCTTGAAGTTTGCTATCAATTTGATATACTTAAATGAAAGGGCGCATGTGCACGAGCACAGTACGGGAAAATGTTTGTGATGCGTCAAAAATACATAGAAAAGGAGAACTAAATTATGCGTTTTTTCATTGATACCGCAAAGGTAGAAGACATCAAGAAGGCAAATGACATGGGTGTTATCTGCGGCGTAACAACCAATCCTTCCCTGATTGCAAAGGAAGGCAGAGTATTTGAGGAAGTTATCGCAGAGATTGCATCCATTGTTGACGGGCCTATCAGTGGAGAGGTGAAGGCTACCACTGTTGACGCGGAGGGAATGATTGAAGAGGGCAGAGCGATTGCCGGCATTCATCCCAATATGGTGGTGAAGATTCCTATGACCGTGGAAGGCTTGAAAGCCTGCAAGGCATTGAGCGCTGAGGGAATCAAGACCAATGTGACATTGGTATTTACTGCGAATCAGGCATTGCTTGCGGCACGTGCCGGCGCGACTTACGTATCTCCTTTCCTTGGCCGTCTGGATGATATCAGCCAGAGAGGCGTGGATTTAATCCGTGAGATTTCCGATATCTTCGCAGTGACTGATTTGAAGACTCAGATCATCTGTGCAAGTGTCCGTAACCCTGTCCATGTAACTGATTGTGCTCTGGCAGGAGCCGATATCGCTACCGTTCCTTATTCTGTAATTGAGCAGATGGTGAAGCATCCTTTGACCGATGCCGGTATTGCTAAGTTCCAAGCAGATTACAAAGCTGTATTCGGAGAGTAAAATATTGTAAAAGGCACTATTTGTTTTCTGAAATGTAACGAGCCGATGACACAGGCGGTATGCTCCCGAAGAAGGCGGCGTACCGCCTGTTCCTTTGGCCTTTTTTCCGATGCAGATCTGCAGCATTGGCATTCGGGGGATTCACCCGATTAATATGTCGTTTACAATTTCTTTTTGCTCAAATTCTAATTCTATGGTATGGTCTTGAAAGATGCTTTCTCCAAAAGCAATGGATGCGCCGAAATCATCTAATGTAAGAAAAGTTATGCTGGCACTATAAACTTCTATTTTCCGAAACCAGTCCCTTGGCAAATTTTCTTCTAATTTTGAAGCAAAGTAGCATTTTAGTTCATTTTCACACAACGCTAACCATTCCAAATAATCTGTCAGGACCGGTAAGATTTCTCTCCAACACAATTTTTTAGAAATGTTGAATTCACACTCGGACATATCGACTTTGCAATTAAAAATTTTGATCGGTTCTGTCGGATGATAACTAATATATATATTGTCTTCATCAAATATTAGAAAAGATTTTTCTGTTATCATTTGTTTTCTCCTCCTGTTCTATATCTCGCAGCCATATCCCCGTAATGGTGGAGCCATAATTTTTGTTTTCTCTATCACTTAATTTTACCGGAACTCCGCTATAATTTTCCATTGTAATTTGCGGATAATTGCGGATAGAAAGCTTTTTTATTATAACATAAAACATATGAGATTGGCAGATCGGATAAAGTTTTTTAAGCATCCGCTTTGTGTGAGTCACTGTTCACTTGCCGCCGCGAGACGTTTTCATGCTGTTTTTGCGTGGCATGCCAAAGCGATTAGAATAATCGCTTGGACAGTAACTTGAGCGAAGTTGTTAGAAACGAAAATTGCCTGTTTTCATGCTCTCGGAATTGTATTATAATAAGGAAAAGTAATCATTCATAATCTAGGAGGGTATATGGCAAAGAAACGAAAAACTCTTCCAAAGGAAATGTGCGCACTTTTAGAGTGCGGAGACATCGCGGCGCTCAAAGAACAGTTTTTACGGTGTGAGCCCAATGCTGTTACCAATAAATACGGATCTAATATCTTTTCCCTGACTCCACTGCCGAGGGAATTTGCTTTCTGGGCGAAGGAACAAGGCGCGGATGTGAACTTTAAGGATTATTACGGAAAGACGCCGATTTTCGAGCATGCATCCATCTGGAACGGGGATGTGCAGCTCTTGATTGATCTGGGAGCCGAGGTAAATATTGCCGGCGATTTCGGTGTAACGCCATTGCATCTTGCGTCAATGTATGGACGTGAGAATGCGGTCAGAGCCTTGCTGGGGGCCGGAGCTGATGTAAATGCCCAATCGGGCAGGATAGACTGGCCGGGTTTTCTGACTCCTCTGGAAAAAACGATTTATCAAAGCCGTTTGTCCTATGGGGAACTGTTGGAAATCTGCAGGCTTTTATTGGAAGGCGGAGCCGAGATTACAGAACGTACCCGAGAATTTTTGCAGAAGTCGGCAGAGCGATTCCAGAAGGAAAAAAGGGGAATTGCAGACCCCGAATATCTGCGCAGCCAGACCGAGGGGCTGGATAAACTCTATGAGATATTTGATGTGGAGCCGGTTGGGGAAGCGGTTTTCCATGACGGCGTATCCCCCATCTGCATACCGGAGCAGAACAGGAACAAGGCATTTCACTGGCTTTGGGATTATCTTGTCCCTCCCAGCGGGAAAGCCCAGACCGCCCAAGGAGAAGCAATTCGCATTGCGGGCAGAGTGAACAATGAAATTATGGGAAATGCCGGGGTAAACTGGGACGGCAATTATCGAAAAATGCTCCGCATATTTCCGGAGTATTTACGTCTTGGAAACCCTCTGAAAGAGGAAGACATTATACGGGTAGAAAAAATCACCGGGCTATTACGGGATGGCCGGGACACCGGGGATTTGACAGCAGCTTTGTGTAATTATGCGGCAGCATGGGTATTACAAAATCCGGAAGTGCTTCCTCTGTTGGAAGCAGATTATTCAAGATAAACACCCCCATTGTCTGCAGCTTCGAATCTGCGGACCGTGCTGTCGGCGCTGTTAAAATATAAACATTTGAAATATAAGAAAAGCATTTGGACAGAAAGCCAAATGCTTTTAATTTTTCGCAGATTTCTATAATCTGCGAAAAATAATATTTGATAAAAAAGCTGAATTTCAATTATTTTGGAGTACAACTCTTAAACATCTATAAATTCTAGCAAACCATTTTGGAAATGTCAACTGCTAATTTGTAAGTCAAGCTGCCGGGTACTCTTTTTGTTTCTTTTCACACCCACGCCGCCGCGAGGCGTTTTCACGCGTTTTCTGCGTGATCAAAAAGATTTCCGGCTTTTTTCCGGTTGAAATTCTAATTGTGGTCAGGCTTTGTGGTCAGAACGAAAAGCTCTTATTTATAGTGTTTATCTAACAATCGGAGGTGGTTATATGCCCAGAAAAGGCGAAAATATACGGAAAAGATCTGACGGACGATGGGAGGGACGGTATTCCACGGAAAACGAAGACACCGGGAAGAAACAATATCATTCCGTCTATGCCCGGACTTATAAAGGTGTAAAGGAAAAATTGATTATTATCAAACAGGCACAACTGGAAGCCGCGTCTTCCACGGTTTCCGAAAGCGCTGCCGAGGCATCGGAAACATTCGGATATATAGCCCGTCTGTGGCTGCAGAACGTTCAGGAACACTGCAAATACAGCACTTATGTAAAGTATAAGCAAATTTACGAAAAACATATCGAGGATGCCTTGGGCGAAATGAAAATGGTACGTATTACTTCGGAAGTAATTCGCAATATGGCCGATGTCCGGGAGGCATCTTCGGAAAGCCTTGTCCGAAGCATTTACTGTGTTATCAATCAAGTGCTTGCTTATGCTCAGGACAATCATTATGCGGTGACGGCATCCGTCACAAGGGCTAAGGCGGCAAAGTCCGCAAAGCCTGTTGAAGTCATGAAACTGGCGGAGCAGGCGCGGTTATTCGAAATCTTATACTCGGATATGGATATGAATAAATTCGGGATTCTGCTATGTCTATCAACGGGCCTGAGACTGGGGGAAGTATGCGCCCTGAAATGGAGCGACATTGACATAGACGGAAAGCTGCTCTATGTCAATCGTGCGGTGCAGAGAATTGCCGTGGAAGGAAGTACGGGAAAGACGAAATTAATGGAAAGCGATCCTAAAAGTATGTTTTCAAAGCGCGTAATCCCACTTTCCGATGAAATGGCACGGCTTGCAAGAGCATTTTATGATAACAGCGAATATGTAATTTCCGAGGACAGGCCCACGGAGCCAAGGACTTACCAGAACCGCTTTCACAAGCTGCTTGGGGAAGCACAAATTCCCAGATACAATTTTCACATACTCCGTCATACCTTTGCCACCAACTGTATCGATTCGGGAGCCGATATTAAAAGCTTAAGTGAGATTCTGGGACACTCCAATGTCAATATTACATTAAATCGATATGTCCATCCCAGCGTGGAAACAAAGCGTCAGCATCTCAATACCCTATCTGCAGTTTATGGTCAATATCTGGGTCGGCAATGTATTTAGCCCATGCCGTAAAGGCTTTTGCGCCGTTCTTCATAGATTATAGAAATCTGTGAAAGCATGTCCGGCTACATAGAGTATATGTAATAAAACATATTTTACACAGTTTACTACAAAAGTCATGAATCTTGCCTGCGGAAACCGTCAGGTGTTTCGTGCTCCCTTGCACGAAATCCGAGGCTGTTGTGTGATAAACCGGCTGTCCTTGCAGGCTTGTGTGCATCTTCATAGGAAACCCTCTGAGTTTCTTGCATGGCGGTGCGGCCGATTGCAGAAGAGCCCGGTAAGATGATCAGGAAAAAGAAAGCAATAGGAAAACCATGGAAAAAAATCAAAATCCCGTTGGGAAAAACAACAAGATATGGAAGCTGATGCTGATTTTGTTTTTGGCGGCAGCAGGAATCGGTCTGGCCGTTTTAAGTGTGCAGGCTTACAGGAAGCATCAGGCCGAAGCACAGCTGGAGCAGCTGGCGGAGAGTACTTCGGGCAGCGCTCAGGGAGAGTCTTCTCCGGCGTCAGCATCCGGTACGGCGGCACAGGATTCGGAAGCTTTGCAAGGGCAGGACAATGCCACGGAACAGGGAACGGGGGCTTCTTCCGCCGATGCGGCAGAAACGGCGGAGGAGGGGCTGCAGGCGCTGAAAGACATGGGGATTCCGATTCCGGAGAAGGAAGTGGATTTTGCGGATCTTCAGGCCAATGTCAACAAGGACATTTATGCATGGATATACATACCCGATACCCTTGTGGATTATCCGGTGGTACAGCATCCGACAGATAACCTCTATTACCTGAATTACAACTTAGACGGCAGTAAGGGGTATCCCGGCTGTATCTACACGGAGGACTACAATGCGAAAGATTTTTCCGATCCCAATACGGTGATTTACGGGCACAACATGAAAAACGGCACCATGTTTGCAGGACTCCATAAGTTTGAAGACGGCGAATATTTTAAAGAGCACCCCTATGTGTATATCTATACGGAAGAGGGGCTGTATGTCTATGAGATTTTTGCCGCCTATGAGAGCGGCAACGAACACATTCTTTATAACAATGATTTTACGAATGATTATACCTATTCAAAATATCTGGAAGGGATTTACTCTCTCAGATCTATGAACAGCAATGTGAAGGAGGACGTGGAAGTGACCACAGAGGATCGTATCGTGACGCTTTCCACTTGTGTAGCAAATAAATCGGACAGACGCTACTTGGTACAGGGAGTGCTGCTGAATGAAGATTAATATGACACGTCATATGAAGGTGAGGATATATCGTACTGTAGCATGGGTGCTGCTGGTGATCTTACTGCTGGCTTTGGCGGGGCTCGCTTTCTTTGCGGGAATGCAGATCTCGGGCAAAAACAGGCTGGATCGTTTTCAGGAGGGTGATGGCCCCTTGTTAAATCTGGCCGGGGCTGCGGGAAGGCTGGAGATTCCGGAGGAAGGGATATTGAGCGAGACGGCAGCGGAGGCCGATGAGGACTGGCAGGAAGGAGATGTGCGCTATCAGGGTGTACATTATCGCTACAACGAAGATATCCTGACCTTTCTCTTTTTGGGGATAGACAAGGAATCGGAGGTAAAGCCTGTGGAAAACGGCTTGGACGGAGGGCAGTCGGATGCCATATTCCTTCTGGTGCTGGAACCTCATGCCAAAGAAATATTTGTGATCAGCATACCCAGAGACACTATGACAGATATAGATGCCTATGATAAAGACGGGTATTTTGTGGCTACGGTAAAGGCACAGCTTACGCTGCAGCACGGTTACGGCGACGGAGCGGAACTGAGCTGTGAGCGCACAAAGAGGGCGGTGGCGAGACTGTTTTACGAGCTGCCCATCCATGGCTACTGCGCCGTCAATATGGGAGCCGTTCCTTTGCTCAATGACGCTGTGGGCGGGGTGGAACTGGTGGCCATAGAGGATGTGATATACACCGACATCAAGGAAGGGGACAGAATCCTCTTAAAAGGAGAGGAAGCATACAATTACCTGCATAACAGAGATACGGAGAATATGGGAGGCGCGGGAAGGAGGCTGGAACGTCAGAAGCAATATCTGACGGCTTATGCGGCCGTTGCGATGGAGAAGCTGAAAACCGATATTACCCTTCCGGTAACGCTCTATAATACCTTAAGCAAATATATGGTGACGGATATCTCCTTGGACGAGGTCAGTTATCTGGCCGTTCAGGTTCTGGGATATCATTTTGATGAAAACAATCTCTATTCTCTGGAGGGGGAGAATGTCATGGGAGAGCAGTACGAGGAATTCCATGTGGATGAGACAGCCCTCTATGAACTGATTTTAAAAATCTTTTATGAACCGGTATTAGGCCGCGAGGCTTGATATAACCACATGATTATGAAGAAAGGAGAACACGCCAATGAAAAAATTATCCAGTATGCTGGCTCTTGGCCTTGCGCTGGCTCTTACCTTAGGTATGACCGTAAGTGCAGCCGAGAGCCCTACCACAGAAGGGGCAGCTCCGGAGATGAAGGAAGAGCAGATAGTGGAATACACAGAGAAATCCGAAGCTCTGACACAGGCAGTCGGTGAAGTTACCACTACTGTCGGCGGTCAGGCCGTTACACTTGAGAAGGCTCCCGTAGCTCCCGAGACATTGCTTCAGGCGGAGATGATTGCGACGAATAAGGCAGCCGAGGCTGCAGGTGCTTTAAAGCTTCCCGAAGGGAAGAAGGTTGAGAGCACCAAAGTAGTCGGCTCCGCTGACATTACACTTCCTGAAGGAACCGCGATTCCCGAGGAAGGCATTACGCTTGAGATCCCCATCAGCGGGATTACGGCGGGTAAGACTTATGTTTTGCTGCATCTGACAGGCGGCAAGTGGGAGACCATTGTACCCAGTTCCGTTGCAAACGGAAAGGTGACAGCTACCTTTAAGTCGCTTTCACCCATTGTTGCCAGTGAGGTCATCATTGCAGAAGTATCGGAAGATTCCGATGATGATTCCGACGATACCAATTCTTCAGGGGCACCTGCAGCGGCAAACCCTGCAACATCCCCTAAGACAGCCGAGACACTTCCCGTGGCAGGCGTTATGACATTGATCTGCCTTGTAGGCGCAGCAGTATGCGCAAACAAGATTCGCTACAACAAGTAATTAACCGTTTCATACCATTTTGTACTTCTGAAACATGTGGTTGTCCTGCCTGCCCCTGAACGGGGGAGGCAGGATAAATAATTAAGATCGTGAAGGAAGCAGCTACCTATGGGCTGTAACAAGAAACCTGACGGATACATGAAAAAAATATTATACATAACCACCATAAGCGGATTCCTGCCTCAGTTTGAGAAAAATGACGTTAAGATCATGCAGGAGATGGGGTATGAAATACATTATGCTTCCAATTTCCATCATCCCGTATATCCATTCGATGAAAAAAAGTTAAAAGAGCAAGGCATTGTCTTACATCAGATAGATGTGTCAAAAAGTCCGCTCAAAATAAGGCGCAACGGCAGAGCCGTCCTGCAGCTGAAAGGGATTATAGACAGGGAAGGGATTCAAATGATTCACTGTCACAATCCTATGGGAGGAGTAGCGGGCAGAATGGCCGCCCATTTCAGCAAAAGGGATCCTTATGTGATTTACACGGCTCACGGATTGCATTTTTATCAAGGGGCGCCGCTCCTTAACTGGCTTTTTTTCTATCCGGCGGAAAGATTTTTGGCGAGATGGACGGATGCCCTTGTGACCATCAACGGGGAAGACTATCTCAGGGCAAAAAGAAAGTTCCGTTTAAAGCCCCGGGGATTTGTGGAACAGATTCATGGTGTGGGCGTTGACATGAACCGGTTTAAGCCCATGCCTGACACAGTGTCACAAAAGCGAAGGGAGCTTGGCATTCCGGAGAATGCGTTTCATATGGTTACGGCGGCCGAGTTAAATGACAATAAGAACCAGAAGGTCATCATAGAAGCCATGGCGGAGCTGAATCGCAGAGATATTTACTATAGTTTATGCGGAAAGGGAGCCAACGAAGAAATGCTTCGAAAGCTGATTGCGGAAAAGCATTTGGAGGAACAGGTCAGGTTGCTGGGATTTCGCACGGATATGGAAAGCATTTTGCAGACGGCGGATGTATTTGCATTTCCGTCCATTCGGGAAGGGCTTGGCATTGCTGCCGTGGAAGCTTTAGCCTGCGGCATACCCCTTGTAGTCTCCGACAACAGAGGCTCACGGGAGTATGCGGAAAATGAAGTCAACGGCATTGTCTGCAAGCCGGATGATGTGGAGGGTTTTAGACAGGCTATAGAGGGACTGTATCAGGATTCAACATATAGAAAGAGACTGGCCGGGAATTGCAGACGGTCGGCGGAAAAATTCAGCGTTGAGAAAACTATGGAAATCATGCGGACTGTGTATGAGAAAGCAGACCGGATGAAGCCATAGGCAGAGGGGGAGCCATGCCGGAGATATCTGTCATTATGGGAGTCTATAACCAATTTAATAGGGAAGTGCTCTTGACGGCCGTGAAGTCCATTCTCAATCAAAGTTTTACGGATTTTGAATTTATCATTTATGATGACGGTTCTTATCCCGAGGCGGCGGAGCTTCTCAAAGAAGTGGAGCAACTGGATAAACGGATATTATTAATCGGACATACGGAGAACCACGGACTGGCTTTTTCGCTGAATGCCTGTATTCATAGGGCCAGAGGAAAATATATAGCAAGGATGGATGCGGATGATATCTCCTATCCGGATCGCCTGCAGAGACAAAAGGATTTTCTGGATAAGAACAAAGAGTTTTCTTGGGTGGGATGTAATATTGAAGTTTTTGATGAAGGGGGAATCTGGGGAAGGCGGCAGATGCCCGAGAGACCGCAAGAGTCGGATTACCTGAAATATTCACCCTATGCCCATCCTACCGTAATGTACCGGGCGGAGATTTTTGATTCCAATCATGACTATGCCGCCTCCAAGGAGACATTGCGGTGTGAAGACTATGAAATATTTATGCGGTTTCGGCAGGCCGGTCTGCGAGGCGCAAATCTACAGGAATATCTCTTTTGTTATCGGGAAGATATGTCTTCTTATAAAAAGAGAACATTCACGCACCGTATAAACGAGGCACGGTGCAGATACAGAAATTTTAAGTCTATGGGAATCCTGTTTCCCAAAGGGTGGCTGTACATACTCAGGCCCATAGCGGCAAGTCTGGTGCCCGACAGATTGCTGGCATGGATGAAGCGCAGAGAATCATTAATCCCTGAAAAGGATGTTACGGATGGAGTGGTTGGAAATGAAAGGAAAGCGGAACTTTGCATTAGCAATACTGCTGGCTGCGAGCCAATTAACAGGCTGCGGTGCAGTCAATGACGCGGCCGTACCAACGGCGGAATACGAACAGTTTGCCGGATTGAACAGATCCGTTGAGGCGGTAATTGATTTCCGTGAAAACGAAGCGTCTCCGGAAATGGGTATCTCCGGTGCGTCTCAAACCGGCACAGGGGCGGAACTTTCCGGGCAAACAACTGCCGGAGACGGAACCGGACAGACGGGAACCGGCGGTCAGGACGGCGCCGTACAGGGAGGCTTGCGGCAAGGGAGTACCGGTCAGGGGAATTCACAGTCAGGCGGAACAGGGCAAGGAAGCTTACCACAGGGGAATTCACCGCAAGGAAACACGCAGACAGGAAATTCCGGCCAAGGAAACACACAGCAAGGAAACACGCAGACAGGAAATTCCGGCCAAGGAAACACACAGACAGGAAATTCCGGCCAAGGGAACTCACAGCAAGGAAATACCGGACAGGGAACCGGAAACCAGAATGGCGCCGGGACTTCGGACGGAGACTCTGCGGAAGACACGGACTCGGAAGATACCGGAGAAGAGAATTCCGGTCAGGACGACAGCCAAGGGGGAGCCTCTAATCCGGGAACCGATTCTCCGGAAGACACAGACCAAGGAAATCCGGAAGAAGGGAATCCCGGCGGGGAGGAGAATCCTTCGGGTGACGGAAACCAAGGGGGAGCTTCCGGTCCGGGAACCGATTCTCCGGAAGACACAAACCAAGGAAATCCGGGAGATGGGAATTCCGGCGGGGAGGGAAATCCTTCGGAAGACGGAAACCAAGGGGGAGGCTCCGGTCCGGAAGCCGATTCTCCGGGAGACACAAATTAAGGAGCTTACTCTGCTGCATTGATTCGTGAGGACTGTGTCCATAGGACTGGTTTTCCGTTTCCTGATGGGGGCGATAATACCGGAATGGCAGGAAGTGCAGACTCTTGCGGAAGGGCGCGGGAAAGGTATGGATATGGGCGGGGGACAGAGAGAAGATTCCAGATATGATGAGTACACGGCCATTCTTGCAGAAAATCCTGTATACCGACATGCATTTGAGGGGGCATGTGCGGAATACCTGCGCAGGAACGGGAAGCAAATGCCCCTTGACAGCAGACTGTATCTTATGGTATTTGCCCCTTCTCTGATCGGATTTGTGAACTGGGTTATGGAGCAGGCAGCAGCTGCGGGTAAGGACAGGCTGTATTTCTTAAGCCGCGACGGTTATCAAATGTATTTGATTGGGAGGCAACTGTCTGCGTACAGGAACCTGCCCGTCGAATGCAGATATTTACATGTGTCCAGATATTCTATGAGGATTCCGGGATATCACTTAAACATGGAAAAGTGCATAGACAGTATCTGTGTCGGAGGAATCGACGTCACGCCGCTGAAAATCCTGAGAAGAGGTGCGCTGACAGAGGAAGAATGCAGACTGGTAATCAAAGAATTACATCTGGAGGCGATACAGAATAAGGTTCTGAATTTCCGGCAGGTGACGGGGCTTAAGGAGCGCCTTGCGGCAAGCGGAAGCTTAAAGAAATATATCCGAAAGCATTCTCTGGCGGCCTATGACAAAGCAATAGGATATCTGAAACAGGAGGGATTGTGTAAGGACAGCCGGTTTGCCATAGCAGACAGCGGCTGGGTGGGCACGCTGCAATGCTCCATTGAAGGCTTGGTGCAAAGCGTAAATTCCGAGATAGAGGTGGAAGGATATTATTTTGGAATGTATGAACTTCCGGAAGGAGCCAAGAGGGAGAGGTTTCATCCATATTATTTCTCCGCTTTTCATGGGACGGCACGGAAATCGCGTTTCAGCAATTCTCTTTTCGAGACTATTGTCTCCGCGGAGGAGGGAATGACCCTTGCCTATGGGGAAGAAAGCGGGAAGTATGTCCCCATTGTGCTGGAGCGGGGTAATCCCAATGGGGGACAGTTGAGGCGCAATGTAGAAGCATTGGAACTGTTTCTGCATCAGCTGGGGACGGAATGCGGCAGTCCTTGCGGGCAGGACGGGAAAACGGAAAATGGCTTTGGCAAAAAAACGGAAGATAACGGCGCAAAATTTGCGGAAAGGCTGTTGGGGAAATTTATGTCGGAGCCAACGGCATTAGAATATGACTGTTACGGGAAAGATTTCTTCTCGGATGATGTATTTGACGATTGTCAAAGAGAGGCAGCGGCAAAGCTTACTTGGGAGCAGATCAAGAACCAAAGGCTTCTAAGCAAACTGCTGATTATCAGCGGAATTAAGAAGGCGGTAATCCATGAAAGCGCATGGCTGGAGGGCAGCGCATTTGGGGCGGCATACAGGCAGGATACTTTCGGCGCTTCGGATCCGGAACGGCGGCTCCGGGCCGAATGGCGGCATATCAGACGGTATAAAAGCTTTATTTACCTGCGGAAACAACTGAAAGCTTTCCGGCGATTATTAACGGCCAAATAGCCGGTGCAAAACCGTTTGCATGGTTCTTTCCGGCTTGGCGGCAACTCCCGGATTGCTTGTTCCGCCGGCATATCCGTAAGAGCATATGGCCGGTATGCAAATCGCTGAAATGTAAACAGACGGTGCAGAAACCGTTTTGAAGCCGGAAAGCGTATACGGTATTTTCGGAAATAAGGAAGGGCACGGTGATAGAAATGCTTTTTACAGATAAGAAAGACGGCTGGAGAAAGAGAATACATGGCGCTGTGCTGTTCCTGATTTTTTTAGTCTGGTTTGGGAGCTGCAAGGTATATGCGGCGGAAAGAATGAACCCAAGCATCCCCTTTGTGGGAACTATCGAAAAAGAGGACGGAAGCCTTCTCTATGTGATTGATCTGGCCGATTACGAGCCGGACATAGAATTGTGGGACTACAAGGTAGTCACCGACAGCTACATGGACAGACATCTGACGTTTCTGTCGGATCAAGGCAGGAATATCAGAGTGATTTTGACAATGGATGAAAAGAAGGACATTTATCTCTTTGCTTTCAAGGAGGATACGCAGCTTTTTTATCCGGTGAACAGACTTATTTCCAACGGGGCAGTCTATTATTTTATGTCCCCCAATGCCTGCCAGACACTACCCGAGGGTCTGACAGAGGAGATTCTGAATGAAAATACTATTTTTTATGCGGTCAATGCGGAGGGAGCAGGAGGGTATTACCGCCGTACTTCGGACGGGGCATTGGAGGAGTGGAGGACAGAGGCGCCGCCGGAAGTAAGGAAGCCGGAATATCATGTTCTTTTCCTGTCTGTGGGAATTTTGGCCGCTGTATGCGCATCAGGGGGCATCGTCCTGTTTCTGATAAAGCATCCCGCTCATAGGGATCCGCAAAAGGCGGGAGAAAAGCTTCGGGCTTTTATACATAGTAAAAAGCAGTATTTTTTTGTGATTCAAGAATTGACGGCAAGGGAAATAAAACGGAAATATGCCCGAAGCCGTTTGGGAATCGTATGGAGCGTGCTGAATCCGCTGTTGTTGATGGTGGTAATGACAATGGTATTTTCGTATATGTTCAAACGTTCCATAGAAAATTTTCCGCTGTATTATCTCACGGGCAGTCTTTTTTGGAACTTATTCAGTGAAGGGACAAATCATGCCATGTCCGCCCTTGTGGATAATAAGGCGCTGCTGATCAAAGCAAAGCTTCCCCGGCAGACCTTTGTATTGTCGAGAATGTATACCTCCTTGGTCAATTTAGGTTTTTCCTGTGTCCCTTATGTTTTGATGTTGCTTGTCTTTCGGATCAAACCTTCGTGGACGATGCTTCTGTTTCCCTTGGATGTGTTTCTGACATTGGTATTTACCATGGGAGTGGGGTATCTGCTGTCTATTTTGTATGTGTTTTTTG
>ERZ808037.826-NODE-826-length-24728-cov-3.549146_pt1 | contig 24728 bp, 15 predicted proteins | sample MGYA00380190_ERZ808037 | MGnify/ENA primary metagenome ERZ808037 (study PRJEB31490, sample SAMN06133399) | mouse gut metagenome | isolation source: J9 | host: mice | place: China: Chengdu | collected 2015-05 ... | reverse complement strand
TTCTATAATAGAATCAAAAAGAAGATTCTATTATCAAAATTCTATAATAGAATCAAAAAGAAGATTCTATTATCAAAATTCTATAATAGAATCAAAAAGAAGATTCTATTATCAAAGTTCTATAATAGAATCGAAAGGCAGCGAAAAGGGGTTTCTGGAAAGGAGAGGGTAAGCATGAAGAAAACAGTATTGGACATTGCGGTTCTTGGCATGGCTTCCGGCACAGGTTCCGGCGGACTTCCCGTTATTGCGATAGTCCTGGTGGCGGTGGCTGCACTATTGCTTCTGATCTTCCTGACGGGGTATGTGAAAGCGCCCCCGGACACGGCGATGATCATTTCGGGGCTGCGTAAAAAGCCCAAGGTGCTCATCGGAAAGGCGGGGATCAAGATTCCCTTTCTGGAGAGAAAGGATGAGCTGAATCTGCAGCTGATTCCCATTGACGTGAAGACTTCCAATGCCGTCCCCACGGCGGACTACATAAACATCAATGTGGACGCCACCGTGAACGTGAAGATCAGCGACAACGAAGAGCGCCTGAAGCTGGCGGCCCAGAACTTCCTGAACAAAAACGCGGAGTACATAGGGCGCGTGGCCAGGGAAGTGCTGGAGGGCAATGTGCGTGAGATCGTAGGCAAGATGGCCCTGGAGGAGATGGTCTCCGACCGGCAGAAATTCGCCACCCTGGTGAAGGAGAACGCGGAGCCTGACCTGGCGGCCATGGGGCTGGACATCATCAGCTTCAACGTCCAGAATTTCGTGGACGGCAACGGGGTCATCGAGAACCTGGGCGTGGACAATATCGTCAAGATCCAGAAGAACGCCGCCATCTCCCGGGCGGAGAGCGAGAAGGAGATTGCCAAGGCCCAGGCCAACGCCAAGCGGGAGTCCAATGAGGCGGAGGTGAACGCCGCCACGGAAATCGCCAAGAAGCAGAACGACCTGGCCATCAGGAAGGCGGAGCTGAAACGGGAAGCCGATATCAAACAGGCGGAGGCCGACGCCGCCTACCGGATTCAGGAGGAGGAACAGCGCAAGACCGTGGAAATCACCACGGCCAACGCCAATATAGCGAAACAGGAGCAAGAGATCCAGTTAAAGCAGCGTGAAGCCGAGGTCATGGAGCAGTCCCTGGACGCCCAGGTAAAGAAAAAGGCGGAAGCGGACAGATTCGCGAAACAGCAGCAGGCCGACGCGGTGCTGTATGAGCGCCAGCGGGAAGCGGAAGCCAAGAAGTTCGAGACCGAGAAAGAGGCGGAAGCCATGAAGGCCCAGGCAGAAGCCAAGCGCTATACCATGGAACAGGAGGCGGACGGTATCCGCACCAAGGGCCTGGCCGAAGCGGAAGCCATCCGCGCAAAAGCCATAGCCGAAGCGGAGGGCATCGAGAAAAAGGCGGAGGCCATGGCGAAGATGGGAGAAGCCGCCGTGCTGGAGATGTACTTCAAAGCATTGCCCGAGGTGGTCAGGAACGCCGCGGAACCCCTTGCCAGCGTGGACAGGATCACCATGTACGGAGACGGCAATTCCACCAAGCTCATGAAGGACATCATGGGAACCGTGGTACAGGTGACAGATGGGCTGAAGGAATCCACAGGCGTGGATCTCCAGGCAGTCCTGTCCGGATTCCTGGCCGGGAAAGCCGCACTGGTAGGCGGAACGAAATCAGAGGAGGAACCGCCCAAGTAAGGGCGGTTCTTCCCATATAAATCAGAAAGAGGGGATGCCCCCGGCGGGCAAAGCGGGCCTGGGGCTGATGTCCCACAGCTCTGCCGATGAGGATTTTCGGTTAAAAAATGCGTTTGGCACATGGAAAGTATATTTATCCGGAGGAAGCGGGCATACTGGAGAAAGACGGCAGCTGCGGAGCATGCATCACGCATCGGACAGGAGGCTGCGAAATCGGAATAGGAGGACATCATGCGCAAAGTAATCGAATTGAATCAGGGGTGGCGTTTTATCAGAGAGGACGCGGGGCTGCCGGAGGCTCTGCCCTTGCAGTGGGAGAAGGTGGATCTGCCCCACACCTGGAACGCAGTGGACGGCCATGACGGCAAGGGCGGATATTACCGGGGCAGATGCTGGTATGCCAGGAGCTTCGAGACGCCCAGGCAGCCCCTGACAGGCGGAAGGGTGTATCTGGAGGTTCTGGCGGCGGGGCAGCAGGCTCATGTGTATGTGAACGAAAAGGAAGCCGCTTACCACGAGGGCGGGTATTCGATTTTCCGTGCGGATATTACCGATTTGTGCAAGGAGGAGGGGGAGAACCTTCTGGCGGTGGCCTGCAGCAACGAGAACAAATCGAACGTCTATCCCCAGGCGGCGGACTTCACCTTTTACGGCGGGCTGTACAGGGGCGTGAACCTGATCAGCGTCCCGGAGGCTCATTTTGACCTGGAATATTACGGGGGGCCCGGGCTGCAGGTGACGCCCAGGCCCTGTGAGGACGGCGGGGCGACTTTCGAGATGGTCTCCTGGGTGAAGGGAGCGGACGAAAACTTCACGGTGCAGTATTCCATCCGGAATGAACAGGGGGAAGAGGTGGCTGCTGCCGTGCGGCCTGCGGACCGGACGCAAGTTACTGTCTATGTGCCGGACGCGAAAGAATGGAATCCCGACAATCCCTGCCTGTACACTGTCACCGCCACCCTGCAGCGGCGCAATGAAGCCTATGATGAAATAGAAGTGAGGGCCGGCGTGAGGAGCTTCTCCTGCGATCCGGAGAAAGGTTTCTGTATCAACGGTGCCTGGAGGCCTCTGCGGGGCGTGAGCCGCCATCAGGACTATCTGTATAAGGGGAATGCCCTCACCAGAGAAGACCACTACAACGATGCCTGGCTGATCAAGGAGCTGGGAGCCAACACCGTCCGCCTGGCCCATTACCAGCACTCCCAGGATTTCTATGATGCCTGTGACGACCTGGGCTTTGTAGTCTGGGCGGAGATTCCCTTCATCAGCGTCATGAACGAAGATCCCGCGGCCCACCAGAACTGTATCAGCCAGATGAAGGAGCTGATCATCCAGAATTACAACCATCCTTCCATCTGCTTCTGGGGCGTGTCCAACGAGATCCTCATCGGCGGCATCTCCGAGCGGCTGGTGGAGAACCATAGGGAGCTGAACGCCCTGTGCAAGGAGCTGGATCCCACCAGGCTCACCACCATCGCCCATGTGTCCATGACGCCCATGGAGGGTCCCATGCACGGGCTGACGGACGTGGAGAGCTACAACCATTATTTCGGCTGGTACGGCGGCAGAATGGAGGACAACGGCCCCTGGCTGGACCATTTCCATGAAGCCCATCCGGAAATCTGCCTGGGGTTATCCGAGTACGGCTGTGAAGGCATCGTCACCTACCATGGCCCCAATCCGGCCTGTAAGGACTACAGCGAGGAATACCAGGCCCTCTATCATGAGCATATGGCCAAAGTGCTGGAGGAGCGTCCCTGGATATGGTCAAGCCATGTGTGGAACATGTTCGACTTCGGCTGCGCGGCTCGGAATGAGGGCGGCGTGTCAGGCAGGAACAACAAGGGCCTGGTGACCATGGACAGGAAGACGAAGAAGGACAGCTATTATGTCTATCAGGCGTACTGGAGCAAGGAGCCCATGATTCATCTCTGCGGCAGGCGCTACGCCCAGAGGGCGGGGGAGACTACGGAAATCAAGGTCTACTCCAACCAGCCCTCCGTGACCCTGTACCTGAACGGAAAGCCCGTGGGAGTGAAGAGCGGCAATAGGGTCTTCGCGTTCCGGGTGGCCCTGGAGGAGGGGTTCAACATCGTCACCGCGGTGGCAGGGGAATATAAGGACAGCATGACCCTGGAGAAGGTTGACAGGGAACCGTCCATCTATGTACTGCCCGAAGTTAACGAGCGGGCGGAGGGCGTGGCCAACTGGTTCAGGCTGGCGGGAGACCTTGACCTGAAAGCGCCCATGGAATTTCCGGAGGGGATGTACAGCGTCAGGGACACCATGGAAGACATCGCAAAGTGCCCGGAGGCCATGGAGGTGGTGTCCACAGCCGTGAAGCTGGCCACCAATATGAAGGTGGCTCCCGGCGAGGGGATGTGGGACATGATGAAATCCATGAGTCCCGAGAAGATGTGCAAGATGGCCGGTTCAATGATGCCGGAGGGCTTTGTGGAGAGCCTGAACGCGAAATTGATCAGGATTCCCAGGAAAATGTAGATGGTCTCATGGAATGGATTTGTTTTTTTGCGATTATGCGGTTGGCGCGCCGGGACGGTGAGGTCGGTCTTGGCAGAAGACACTTGCATGCCGGAGGGCGGGAAAGCGGCGAGAAGTAGCAGGGGAAGAATTTGGATGGAAAAATTTGCCGGACAATGGTTGCAAAAAACGGTACAAGGTATTAAAATAGGAATTGTAAGCGCTTACAATGCAGAGCGTAAAAAAGAAAGACAGGAGGGTAGAATTTTATGGGAATGCAAATGGGCTTTCGCTGGTACGGCGAGGGCAATGACAGCATACAGCTGTCCGATATTAAGCAGATTCCCGGCGTGACCAGCATCGTATGGGCTTTGCACAACAAGATGCCGGGCGAAGTCTGGGAAGTGGACGAGATTGCCGAAGTGCAGAAACAGCTGGAGCCATATGGGTTCAACATGGACGTGGTGGAGTCCGTGAACGTCCATGACGATATCAAGATAGGGCTGCCCAGCCGGGACGGATATATCGCCAACTATATCCAGACTATCCGCAATCTGTCCAGGTTCGGGGTCAAGGTGATCTGCTACAATTTCATGCCGGTGTTCGACTGGACGAGGACGGATCTGTTCCATCCGGTGGGGGACGGTTCTACGGCTCTGTATTATGAGGCCGGCAAGATTCATGACGATCCCAGGGAGATGGCGGATTATATCCTGAACAACCTCCACGGGCTGACGTTCCCGGGCTGGGAGCCGGAGCGCATGGCGAAACTGGATGAGCTTTTCGAGGCTTATAAGCCCGTGACCAAGGAGAAGCTGTGGGAGAATCTGCGGTATTTCCTGGAGCAGCTGATGCCGGTGTGCCATGAGTGCGATATCAAAATGGCTATCCACATGGACGATCCGCCATGGGATATCTTCGGCCTGCCCAGGCTTTTAGTGGACGCGGCGTCTATAGACAGGTTCCTGGAGATGGTGGACGACCCTTACAACTGTCTGACGCTCTGCTCGGGAAGCCTGAACGCCAATCCGGAGAACAATGTGGCGAGCATCATCCGAAGACATTGTGACCGCATCGCTTTTGCCCATATCCGCAATGTGAAGCATTTCCCCAATGGCGACTTCTCGGAGGCCAGCCACAGGGACTGCGACGGGGATACGGGGATACTGGATATCATGAAAGCGTATCATGACTGCGGCTATGAGGGGTATATCCGTCCCGACCATGGACGGCATCTGTGGAATGAGGGCCCCGGTAATGTGCGCCCCGGATATGGTCTGTACGACCGCGCCCTGGGAATCATGTATATGTGGGGCATCTGGGATATGCTGGATAAGCTGGATATGGAATAGAGGGCATTCCAGGAATAAAAGGCATTCCAGCTGGGAAGCAGGTTGTCCAATAACGGATAGGGCAAGGCATCTGATTTTCGGCGGCAGCAGAATGCAAGATGCCGAAACGAATCATGGAAAGCATCGGCATAGTTTGCAGGAGGCAAGGTGACTTGGCCGTGTACGCGGGAATCCTGGTTTGCCTGGATTTTATGGTATGGGAATCGGCTTTGGTGGAAGCCGCATCTTCCGGGAGGGACAGGAAGCTGTCTTTTAAAACGGAAAGGTTGGCTGCTGTGGGCGGTTCCCTGAAGAAAAGGAGTTATGATTCATGAAACTGATTGATATCAAAAACGGAATCGGCCCTCAGTGGGCGGAAAAAGGATATCAGATGCCGCAGTTCGACATCGAGGCCGTGCGGGAGAAGACCCATGCGGAGCCTGCCTGGGTGCATTTCGGAGCCGGGAACCTGTTCCGGGCATTTCCGGCGGCCATCTTACAGCAAGTGCTGGACTCCGGTAGATATGACAAGGGTGTCATTGTGGCGGAGGGCTTTGACTTTGAAATCATCGACAAGGCCTACGCGCCCTATGACAATTTAAGCCTCCTGGTCTGCCTGCAGTCCGATGGGAATATCCAGAAGAAGGTCATCGCTTCCGTGACGGAGAGCCTGAAAGCTGACATGCAGTTTGAGGGGGATTGGATGCGCCTGGCGGAGATTTTCCGAAATCCCAGCCTCCAGATGATTTCCTTCACCATCACGGAGAAAGGGTACGGCGTGGCCCCGGCGGATCTGGAGCGGGGACTGAAGCCTGTGCTGATCATGGGCAAGGTGACATTGCTCCTGTACGAGCGTTTCCTGGCCGGAAAGCTGCCCCTGACCCTGCAGAGCATGGACAACTGCTCCCACAATGGGGACAAGGTGAAAGCCGCTGTCATGGCCTATGCCACCAGATGGGCGGAGGAGGGGCTGGTGCCCAAGGAGTTCCTGGACTATGTGCAGGATCCGGCAAAAGTCACCTATCCCTGGAGCATGATCGACAAGATCACCCCCCGCCCGGACGAGAAAGTGCAGAAGATGCTGGCGGAGGACGGGTTTGAAGACAATTATACCATTCTTACGGACAAGCGCACCTACACCGCGCCTTTCGTCAACGCGGAGGAGACGGAGTATCTGGTGATTGAGGACAACTATACCAATGGCCGTCCTCCCCTGGAGCTGGGCGGCGTGATGTACGTGGACAGGGAGACCGTGGACAAGGTGGAGCGGATGAAAGTCTGCACCTGCCTGAACCCTTTGCATACGGCTATGTCCATCTACGGATGCCTGTTGGGGTATGACCTGATTTCGGCCGAGATGGCGGACGAGGATATCAGAGGGCTGATTACGAAACTGGGCCACATCGAGGCCATGCCCGTGGTGGTGGATCCGGGCGTCCTGAAGCCTGCCGACTTTATCGATGCCGTGCTGAACCGCCGTCTGCCCAATCCTTTCATGCCCGACGTCCCTCAGCGGATCGCCACGGACACCAGCCAGAAGCTGCCCATCCGTTTCGGGGAGACCATCAAGGCTTACCAGGCGCGGGGGCTGAACATGGACGATCTGGTGCTGCTGCCGCTGGTGCTGGCGGGATATGCCCGGTATCTCAGGGGCATCGATGACGAGGGCAGGGCATTCGAGCCGTCCCCGGATCCGCTGCTGGAAGAGCTGCGCGCCATCGTAGCGCCGTTGGAAGTGAAAGAGGGAGAGCAGGACTTCTCCTGTCTGAAAGAGCTGTTTGGCCGCACGGACGTGTTCGGCGTGGATCTGTACGCGGCCGGCCTGGGCGAGCGCATCGAGGAGATGGCTGCGCAGCTGTATGCGGGGCCTGGCGCTGTGCGCAGGACGCTGCATAAGTATGTTTCCGCCAGGTAGTGGACAGGGCGGAAGATTATTGTTCTTTTGCGCCGGGAATTGGAAAGCTGTGTTTTGAAGATGTTTTGGTAATTTATGCTTGTGCTCAAAAAGATGTGCTGACATAGATGTATAACGAGTGAGCTCTTCTGCGAACCAAGGACAGAAAACGGCAAAAGAATGCGCTCACGAGTATATGCTGCACGGCGAATCTCTTTGCAGTCGTGTGATATAACGAAAGGCCGCCAGCCATATTATTGGTCTGGCAGATTGGTATATTCTGGCGGCTTTAAGTATGATTGTTGCCCCCTGAGGATTGCCTTGGGGGGCTTTTTCTGTGGGAGCCTGTGGGACGCATTCTTATGAGGGCATGCCAGCTTGCAAATATGCCTTTATGTATGGAAACTGACATTTAGAAAACTGCCTTTATGTGAAAAACATATTATTTGTAGGAGCATATGGAAGTATTTTCCATGGACTTGAAGATTTTCCGTGGGCAATATGGGATGAGGCGACTTCCTGAGATTGTTTTGAAAAGCTTTAGCCCTTGGGGTAATCCGTACACAGGAAAGTGAGGGACGATTTTCGACAATAATTATTGTTATTTATTGTTGGGAGGTATTCTTCAGAAAATCTTCTTGACAACACAGACCATTGGGTGTAGTCTGTATATGAGACCACAAAGAGTGGTCTGAAAGGAGGGAAGAAAAATGCAGGAGATACAATTAGGGGTGGTAGAAGCGCGCTATGCGGACATGATCTGGGAACGGGAGCCGGTCACGTCCTCGGAACTTGTGAAGCTCACGGCAGTGGAGTTCAACTGGAAACGCACCACGGCCCACAACGTTCTTCGGCGCTTATGCGATAAGGGGCTGTTTCGAAACGACAACGGAACGGTGACTTCGGTGATCTCCAGAGAGGAGTTCTATTCGCTGCAGAGCCGGAAATACGTGGAGGACAGCTTCGAAGGCTCTCTTCCGGCGTTCATCGCGGCATTCACAAAAGGAAAGCCGCTTACGGAGGAAGAAGCGGAAGAGATACGCAGGATTATTGACGGCGGGAAGGAGGGGTGAGGATGGGTGCGGTTTTCACCAAGCTATTGGACATGAGCATAGCCGCGAGCTGGCTTATAGTGGTCGTGATTGTCTTGCGGTTGCTGCTGAGAAAGGCACCCAAGTGGATTAACTGTCTCCTGTGGGGGCTTGTAGCGGTCCGGCTGGTCTGTCCGGTCTCTTTTGAGAGTACCTTCAGCCTGGTACCCAGCGCGGAAACCATAAATTCCGGTATATTCAATTCTTTTATGGAATCGGCTGCGGAAAGCAGTGCGCCGGTGGCCGTCCGTCCCATCGACCTGGGCACCGATGGAACCCCTGACCTGGATACCGATGGAAATTTCATGGCCAACGCAGAGACGGGAGCCGTTTCTCTGTGGAGGAATGTAGTCTCAACCGTCTGGATTATCGGCTTTATAGGCCTGTGGGGTTATGCGCTGATTCGGTATCTGCTTTTGCGCAGAACTGTTTCAGAAGCTGTTCCTTTACGCAGAAGCGTTTCAGAGGCAGCCCCTTTGCGCGGGGGCGTTTCAGAGGTTGTTCCATTGCATAGGAGTGTTTCAGAAGCTGCCCCCTTGAGCGGAAGCGTTGGAGAGGCTGTCTTTTTGAACGGAAGCGTTTCGGAAGCCGTATCCTTGCGGGAGAATGTCTGGATTGGCGACAGGATAAGGTCTCCGTTCCTGTCCGGAATCATCCGCCCCAGAATCTACCTTTCCTCCAGCACAGAGGAGAGCCAGATAGGCTATATCCTTGCCCACGAACAGGCCCACCTAAAGAGGAAAGACCACTGGTGGAAACTGATCGGCTTCGTGCTGCTGACAGTCTACTGGTTCAACCCGCTGTCCTGGGCGGCCTATATCCTGTTGTGCCGGGATATAGAACTGGCCTGTGATGAAAAGGTGATCCGGCAGCTGGGCGAAGAGGAAAAAAGGCTGTATTCAAAGGCGCTGCTGAGCTGCAGCACCCAGCGCAGAATGGTTCTGGCCTGCCCGCCCGCGTTTGGGGAGGTGGGAGTGAAGCAGAGGGTAAAGTCCGTATTGAATTACAAAAGACCGGCTTTCTGGGCGGTATCAACTTCCGTCCTGGTCTGCCTGATAGTGGCGGTATGCTTTTTGACCACTTCGCCGAAGACCTGGCAGATAAAAGTGACCATACGGGCAGACGAAGCTGGGTATTTTACCTATTCGGACGAGGAAATCAGCCCCAAAGGCAATACCCTCACCCTGTACGCCGGGGAGGGGATGGGAGACGGCGAAATCAGGCTGCTTCCGGTAGAGGTCAGCCAGGAGAACGCCTATGACGAGACGTTCTACATCACGCCGGGGATGCCTGTGAAAATGGATGTGGAAAAAGGTGCCTGGTACAAAATAGGGGTAAATACCATGCGGAATCCCTCAGGGGAAGATATGGACGTATATCTGTCGGTGGAAAACGTGGAAGTAAGGATCGCGTCAGAAGCGCCGGATGAGACAGAAGATGACCTGGAATCCAGCAGAGAAGCGGCAGAGAACCTGCAGAGATACCTGTCCGCTTCTGGCCAGTGGGAGGATGTCTATGTGATGGAACCTTTAGATCCCGTCACCGGAAAAATCGGGGATACGCAAGTTTATCGCTTTGAGGTAAGATACCAGGATAATGCCGGAGAGGTTGCCGACAGGCTGGTTAACAATTATGCGATAACAAGTAATTACGAAGCCGTCTATCTGTACGACCCTGCGAATGATGTATTTGTCCTGCAGCGGGAAGAGGGACAGGACATTGAGCCGGAACCTATGGAGGAAGCTTCGGGAAAAGCTCCGGAAGAAGCGGAACCTCTTGCGTCCGCCTTTCCTATAGAGTTCCTGTTTGCAAGCGGCGCAAGCTCCTCCGGGACGACGCTTACGCTGAATCAGGACGGTTCCTTTTCCGGACAGCATTTTGACCATGAAAATGTCAGAGGGGACGGCTATCCTAATGGCGCTTGCTATATCTGTGATTTCAGCGGACAGTTTGAGGACATCCAGCAGATAGATGCACATACCTATTCCATGACCCTTGGGGAGATAGTCACGGAGAGGGAAGAGGGGGAGGAATGGATTGAAGAGGGCGTACTGTACATTGCGACGAAACCGTTCGGACTGGAAGACGGAAAAGAGTTCCTGTTCTACACGCCGGGGACTCCGCTGGATGAGCTTTCCGAGGACTTCCTGCACTGGGGGACGGGGCGGTGGAGCTATCAGGAGGATGGGGAAGATCCCCAGACCCTGCCCTGCTACGGCCTTCTGAATGTGGCAACCGGGGAAGGGTTCTTCCAGAAGGAATAGAAAGTTACCGGGCTCTGCAAAAAATGATTGACATAAGCGTTTTCTCGCCGGAAGGCGGAAAGCTTTAAAATCGTGGGTGGGATTTTCCCGCCCATTTCTTATAAGGAGGTAAAGTATAACGTATTGTGGAAGGGAGCATAAGTATGTGTCCGCCAGCTTCCGCTATTCGATTGGGAACGGAATAAAATCTGGAAAAATGTGTAGAAAAAAACAGAATAAACAGGAATTCTGTGATTAAAAGGGCTGAAACGGGCGGAATTTTGTGATACCATAGGCATGCGAAGACATCCGGAAAACCATGATAGAGACGAGGGGACAGGGAAATGGAATTGCTGAAAAGGAAAATAGACAGAGCCGTTTCCCTTATATTTCCGGGCTTTTTATTAAAGAAGTTGTAGCAGTTATTTTCCTACAGTTCCTAAAGGGTGCGAGACAGGTTGGAAAGGCGGGGAAGTCTTCCCGGTTGAGTCCGGGAGGGGAAATATCAACTTGCGCTTTCTTGAAAACCGCATCTTTTGACGGTATCATGTTGTCTCAGAGGGGCATTGAGTCAACCTTTGATTCCATGTGCGCTGTGGCGCACGAGATTATGGTATCATGTTGACTCAGAAAGACATTGAGTCTCCATTGATTCCATGTACGCCGGAGCGCAGGGAATCGCAGTACAGTGTTGGCACAAAGAACAATGTGCCGACTTCTGATTCCATGTTATGCTGCGGCGCGTAGAATCATGGTGTAATGAGACCATATCAAAAGCAGGAGGTATGCAAGATGATCAATCGGGAACAGATAGGAATCAGGATAGCGGCATTGCGGAAAAAGGCGGGCCTGTCCCAACAGGCGCTGTCCGAAAAGCTGGGGGTCAGCGCCCAGGCAGTGAGCAAATGGGAGGGCGGAAAAAATCTGCCTGACATCGATATGTTCCGTGAGCTGGCGTGGCTTTTCCACATGACCATCGACAGCATCGTGGAGGGCGATCTGACATTTGCGGAGAAAAGCAGCCGCAAAGACCTCCCGGCCAGCGTGGAAGCCCTCTTTCCGGATGCTGAAAGGCGCAGGCTTCTGCAGAGCCTGGCGACCTATTGTACAGACACGGAGCTCTACAACATCGCCAGGGAGCTGTCCGAGGGAAGTCTGGAACTGTCGGTTCAGGCGGGCATCATGAGGACGGTAAGCGGTGTATGCCAGGGAAACAAGGCATATCAGGAAGACAGGGACTACCAGAAAGGCGAGACATGCCAGGAGGGGCGCCTGAAAGAAAAGCCGGAGGAGAGAAAGGTCTCCATCCCCGCCAGCCTGCTTGGGGAGAACACGCTGCGGGAGACAGCCCCGTACTTTGCAAAGGTGCTGGGAGAAATGATGGGCAGCACGGAACCGGGGCTGCGGCGGATCAGCGAGCTGATGTGCTGTCCCGAATGCGGAGAGAAGCTTTCCCTTGAGAACAAAGACGAAAATCTGACCAGATTCATCTGCAAAAACGGCCACCATTACGATGTGACGGACGGAGTCGTATATTTTGGTTCCCGTGAGATTCCGGGAGAGCTTTGGTCGCTGTACATGAAGAATTATCAGGACTATCTCAGGGAGCAGCGCCATCCGGGGAATCCGCGCTATCAGATGGGGACTGTCCCCTGCAGCGAGGTGCGCTGGCAGATGCTGAAAAAGCTCCGTCCCCGGGTCATCCTGGACGTGGCCTGCGGCACCTGCAACGGGTTGAAATACGATCTGCAGCGCATCAACTGGCCCTGCCTTGTAATCATGACAGACCTTTCCCACCGCATCCTCAAGTACAACAAACGGTATTTCAGCGAGGAGATGGTGAACCCTTACGTGGACATCGTGTGCATGGCATGTGACTGCGCCCATCTGCCCATCCGGGACGGCTGCATCGATATGGTGGTCTCAAACGGCGGTTTTGAGAGCATGCAGTCCAAAATGATGGAGGGCTTCCGGGAGGGCTACCGGGTGCTGAAACCGGGCGGTCATGCGGTGTACAACATCAGCATTGTGGGAGACCACGCTTCAGAGAATACGAAGAAATGGGAATATCTATACGGTACACTGGATGCCAGCTATTCTCTGCATGAAAAGCTTTACGACATTCAGGAGTGGGAGGAAGTATGCAAAAATACCGGATACCTTTCCACAGAGACGAAAGAAATCTATGGAGAACTGCCCGCGCCGGAGGGAGATGTGTTCCCCTTTGAGAATGAAATCCTGCAGTGGATGGGGGAGTATCTGTGCGTGTCTGAGAAGTGATGTCCTCTGCGCAATAAACAGGGTAATGTGACAGGGTAAAAATCTGGTGAGGGATAGTAAAATATATGTTTATATGGTAAAATAACCTTATTCGCGGCACGAAACAGCTGGATGGATATAAATACCATGGCATATCATTATGAACGATAGAATGAAAATCAGCAGAGCCGGGAGGTGATCAGGTGGCGCGAACCATTGGAATCGGAATACAGGAATATGCAAAGATAAGGGAAAATGATTACTCTTACATCGACAAGACCCATTTCATCAAGGAATGGTGGGAGAGCGGCGACAGCGTTACCCTGATTACCCGGCCGCGTCGCTTTGGAAAGACCCTGGCCATGAGCATGACGGAGCAGTTTTTTTCCGTGGATTATGCAGGGCGAGGGGACTTGTTCCAGGGACTGTCTATCTGGCAAGAGGAGAAATACCGGGCTTTGCAGGGCACCTACCCGGTCATAAGCCTTTCTTTTGCGAACGTGAAAGAGACGGATTTCAAGACGACCAGTTACCGGATCCGCCAACTCTTGATGAAAGCCTATGAGAAGAATGCTTTTCTGCGTGAAAGCGGGAAACTGTCGCAGGCGGAAAAAAGCTATTTTGAGCGGATGGCCGCTGACATGAGCCAGGAAGACGCACCGTTTGCGCTGTATCAGCTGTCAGACTTCCTGTACCGGCACTATGGAAAAAAGGTCATCATACTCCTTGATGAATATGATACGCCCATGCAAGAGGCCTATGTCTACGGGTACTGGGAGAAACTTGTGGAGTTTGCCCGGAGCCTGTTCAATTCCACGTTGAAGACGAACCCTTGGCTGGAGCGCGCCATCATGACGGGAATCACCAGAATCAGTAAAGATTCCGTATTCTCCGATTTGAACAATCTTGAGGTAGTGACCACCACTTCCGACAAATACGCTGCCTGTTTCGGATTCACGGAACAGGAGGTGTTCACGGCCATGGATGAGGTGGGCAGAACCCAAAAGCAATTGGTCAAGGAATGGTATGACGGCTTTACCTTCGGCGAAATAAGCGATATCTATAATCCCTGGTCGATTCTGAATTTTCTGGAGAAAGGGAAATTTGCCGCATACTGGGCGAATACCAGCGAAAACAGTCTGGTGGGCAGGCTCATCCGGGAGGGCAAAAGAGGCGTGAAGCAGTCCTTTGAGCTGCTGCTGAAGGGAGAGCATCTGCGCACGCCCATAGAGGAGCAGATTGTGTACAGCCAGCTGAACGGAAACGCGAAGTCTGTCTGGAGCCTGCTCCTTGCCAGCGGATACCTGAGGGTAGTGAGCCATCAGGAATATAATGAGGTGCCGGAAGAGCAGATGCCAGAATATGAGCTGGCGCTGACCAACCGTGAGGTGCGTATCATGTTCCGGGAAATGGTCAGCGGCTGGTTCTCGGAGGTGGAGGACGATTATAACGACTTTATCAGGGCCTTGCTCCAGGGCGACGTGGAGGGCATGAATGTATATATGAACCAGGTGGCTCTGGCTACGTTCAGTTCTTTCGACGCTGGGAAGAAGCCCTCTGAAGAAAAGCAGCCGGAACGCTTCTATAATAGAATCGAAGAGACGATTCTATTATCCAAGTTCTATCATGGGTTCGTGCTGGGGCTTATGGTAGAATTGCGCGGGAAATATGCCATCTCTTCCAATCAGGAGAGCGGTTATGGCCGGTATGACGTGGTATTGGAGCCAATCGGCGGAGAAAATGCCGTTATCCTGGAATTCAAGGTGTTCGATTCCGGGAAGGAGAAATCCCTGGAGGACACCGTACAGGCTGCTCTGAAGCAGATTGAGGAGAAGCGGTATGAGGCCAATCTCCTTCAGAAAGGGATACCAAAAAACAGGATTAAAAAGTATGGTTTTGCATTTGAAGGAAAGAAGGTTCTGATAGGCCAGGCACAAATGGAAGCCTGAATTTGGTCTTTACAGACTACTGTTCACGCAGCTGGGGGGATGCCATGACGCGAAAAGGCGGGCATGGCTGTCCCCCTGATTTGCGTCATCAGTTCGGATAAACTTCCTTTTTGATAAGTAGATATTATAAGCCCATAGGTTGACCTTCTTTCCTTACAAGAGTATTATATAGTATATGCCGGTAATGGAAAAGGAGAGGAACCGGATATTGAAAAAAGTTGATTTAAATTGTTTCCCAGATATGCACAATTTGATGCCGCTATGGCTTTAAAGTGAAGCAGATGTAGCAAGAGACCGCCATGTTTCTTGATTAGGATATGAAGTAAAGAATGAGGAGAGGGGAATTTATGGAAGTTAATGAGAAAATGTATAATGAGCTTTATCGATGCAGGCAGGATATAAAACAGATTGTGAAGAAAAATACTGGTGAGACACCATTAGTGTGTAGTGATAACGCGTTGCGGGCCATTGCAGAGTTGTGTCCCAAAAAACTCAGTGATTTTGAGAGTGTACCAGGAATTGGACAAACATTTATTAAAAAGTACGGACAATTTTTCATTACACGTATTCGGAAGTATGAGGAAACGGAAATGGAGAAAACAGTTGAAATGATTTCCTCTGTTATGGATACGTTGAAAGAATTGGAAAAGAATCTGGTTAGCATTAATAAAAGAAACCGTCTTCTTTATATGCCCAAATTAACAAATAAGTACGCGTTTGACTTGTTTGATTCGGGGGAAGATTGTGTAAAGAAGATGTTGTTCGGCAAGGGGGATTTTGTAACAATATGCAATACGGCTCAGACTACCGATGAAACAGCACAGGCTGAGGAGATGAAATACAGAAAGCTTACCCAGCTTCTGAGAGAAGTAAACAAGGATCTCCGCGAGAAGGGGCAAAATAATTTGTATATTGGATATCCGTTTGTGATTGGACGTTTGACGGGAGAGGATTTTGATGTCCGTGCACCGCTTGCGTTGTTTCCTATAGTAGCAGACAGGACATCCACGATGGTTCGTATGAAGATTGATGAAGCAAGAGATGTCATTTATAATAATACTTTGATACTTGCCCATTATAAATACAATAATATTACAAAGCCATTGCCGACAGATACGATTGAGAACAGTTCTGATGAGACATTTATTGACTCTGTGCTATCTTTCTATGCAGAGAATGACATTAATATTCAATGTAGCAATAAGGCTTTACGCAGTTTCACAGAATATAAGGCAGATGAATTTCCGAAACGGCGCTCTGGTGAATTGATATTGGAGCCATGTGCTGTGGTAGGGAAATTCCAGATTTGTTCCAGTTCGATTCAAAAGGACTTTGATGATATTTTACAGGGGAATAAGATTAATATTCTGTTGAACAAATTATTGTTAAATGCAGGGGAGTATGACTATGATTACGATACTATTAATGGTGAAACACCCATTCAGGTTGATGGGAAGGAACTTGTAGTATCGGAGCATGATATGTTTTACATAAATGAGTTGAACAGTGCTCAGGAAAATGTATTGACTGCCATGGATAAACTGGACGAACTTGTCATTCAGGGGCCACCAGGTACAGGCAAGTCACAGACGATTGTCAGTTTGATTGCAGAGTTTGTCAGTAAAGGAAAGACGGTTTTGATGGTTTCGGAAAAAAAGACGGCTCTGGATGTAGTATATTCAAGGTTGGGTAATTTGGCTCAGTATGCGCTTATGATTGGAGATGTGGGGAATAAGGAGGAGTTTTATCGGCAGTTATCCAAAATGGTGGATGTTGGGGAATCAGCAGAAAATAGAGAGATAAATCTAGACGGAATATCGGACGATATTGATATAAGAATCAAAAAACTGGAACGAATTGCGGATAAATTGTATGCGCCAAATGAATTTGGAATAGAACCATATAAATTATATTCCCAAATTAAGCGATACAATTCATCAAATGAAACACAGTTCACAAAAATAGGAATTATAAGGCAAAAGAGAGATAAGAGTCTTCTCAAGTTAAAATATGAGCAACTTGAAAAAATATACCGAAGATTCTCTGATGCAGAATTACTGCGGGAATTTGACCAATATTTTAAAATCAGCCATTCTTTTGCATGGATGAAAAATATTCAGGAAAACATGAGTGAATATGATATTTCATCTTTGAAAAAAAGCTTAAGTGATATACTTAATTGGCAAGAAAAAAATATATTTTCCAGGATATTTTCTAAAAATAATATAAATGAAGAAGCGAATAAAATCATCGACCAATATTTTATTGGGATGAATAAAGACCAATTGCTGGCTCAAACGAAAGAAATCATAGCAGGGCTGGATAACTATGAAGTGTATCAAAGGTTAAAGTATAAATATAATGGGTTGGGGGAAGATGAGAGGAAGTATTTTAGGTCGTTGTGGGATATGCGAAGTGAGCTGGGCGGAAGTCTGGAAGAGAACAATTCGGAATTATTTGAAGAATTGTTGGATGAGCATAGAGTTCAGTTTGAAAAGGAAAACTCAAATATATTGCATGATATTGATGATTTTAACTCTGTCATTGCCTTTTTGGAAAAGAACATTGTAGAGAAAAAGGAATTGACACGTAAAAATCTTGAGAATGTTCTAAAAGACGGAATGCATAATATGAAGATATCCAAACAGCATAAAGAAATTTTGCGTGTACTGGATAGTAAACGGAAATGGAGCGTTAATAAATTTATTAATAAATTTTCATATGAGCTTTTTAAGAGTGTGAAAATCTGGCTGTTGACTCCAGAGGTAGTTTCTGAAATTATTCCTTTGGAGACTGGGATTTTTGATTTGGTGATTTTTGATGAAGCTTCTCAAATGTATGTGGAAAAGGGAATCCCCTCCATTTTCCGGGCGAAAAAGGTGGTGGTTGCCGGTGACCATAAGCAGTTGCGGCCAAACAGTTTAGGTGAAGGAAGATATGACATAGATTATGATGATTTGCCAGAAGACGCGGAAGTGAATGCAGCTATTGAAGAGGAGAGTCTTCTTGATTTGGCCAGATTCAGGTATCAAGATGTGCTATTGAATTTCCACTATCGCTCTAAGTATGAAGAATTGATTGCTTTTTCAAACTATGCATTTTATAAGGGGCGACTTTATGTTTCACCGAATGCTGATCCGCCGGAACTTCCTCCGATTCAAGTACATAAAATGGAAGATGCGAAGTGGATAGATCGTTCGAACATGGAAGAGGCAAAATATATTGTGGGTATGCTAAAACAGTTTTTTCAAGAGAGAACGGAGGGGGAAACGATTGGCGTTATCACGTTTAACAGTGATCAGCGTGATTTGATTGAAACATTAATAGAGAAAGAGGAAGAAAAAGATTTACAGTTTGCAGCTGCGTGTAGGGCAGAATTTGCGCGTCGCAAGGACGGTGAAGACATTGGACTATTTATTAAGAATATTGAAAATGTGCAAGGAGATGAAAGAGATGTGATTATTTTCTCAATCGGCTACGCAAAGAATGAGAATGGACGTCTGGTTCGGCGTTTTGGATGGTTGAACCAGAGGGGCGGGGAAAACCGCTTGAATGTAGCAATCAGCCGCGCCAGGAAAAAGGTACATATCGTCACATCATTTCACCCGTCAGAACTGCAAGTTGAGGATGCGAAAAATGAAGGCCCACGTTTGCTGAAAAAGTATCTTGAATATGCATTTGCGGTCAGTGAAGGGGATAAGGATGGTGCAAAGCAGATTCTTTTGTCTTTTGGGGATGAGAGCAATCCCGGCCAGAACATATCCTTTGACAGCGATTTTGAGAACCAGGTATATGATGCCCTGGTTGAAAAAGGGTATCATGTTGACACACAGGTGGGCATTGGCGGTTACAGCATTGACCTTGCAATCAAGAAAGATGGGAAATATATTCTTGGAATTGAGTGTGATGGAAGACTATATCATAGTTCAAAATCAGCGAGAGAGCGGGACTATCATCGACAGAAATATCTTGAGTCAAGGGGATGGAAGATTCACCGTATCTGGAGTCCGAATTGGTGGAAGCATCCTGAACAGGAAATTGAAAAGATATGTACAGTAGTTGATTCATTATCATAGTTCTGGGCATTTATGGGAAATTGACCAAGAAGAGATAATCTTTGGAATGGGCTTTGGATGCTGGCTTAGAAAAATACATGTTGGAGGAAACGGCATAAATAAAGATGCAAATTTTGTGAACATGATGGAAAAGACTTTACAACAAGCCATCAGCATGATAGAAATAATGAGGAAAACATACATGTTTCAGACAGATGCAGGACAAAAAAGTCAAATCAGGAATGACAGGAGGACGGATGTGATGGACGGAACAAATCGATACAATGTGGTCATCGTATATGCGGATGATTTGGGGTTCGGCGACCTGAGCTGCTATGGGAGCCATAAAATCGACACACCGAATCTGGACAGGCTGTGCAGGGAGGGGCTGAGGTTCACGGATGCGTATGCCACCTCCGCCGTCTGCACGCCCTCCCGCTACAGCATCCTGACGGGCCGGTATCCCTTCCGCAACAGCAGGGCCCATATACTGCCCGGGGACGCCGGATGCATCATCGAACCTGAGCTGGACACCATGCCCAAGCTTTTCAAGCGGGCTGGATATCGCACCGGAATCGTGGGGAAATGGCATCTGGGACTGGGCGACGGGAGCGCTCCCATCGACTGGAACCGGGAAATCAATCTGACCCCCATCGACCTGGGGTTCGACGAATCCTTTATTTTCCCGGCGACAGCTGACCGGGTGCCCTGCGTCTATGTGGAAAGACGCTCAGTGGCGAACCTGGATCCGGAGGATCCGATTTCGGTGTCCTACGAGACGGAATGTCCCTTTGACGACATCCCCACTTACCATAAGAATCCGGAGCTTCTGGAGATGAAGTCCTCTCACGGCCATGACATGAGCATCGTGGCGGGCATCGGAAGAATCGGCTATATGCGCGGCGGCAGGAAAGCGGTCTGGAAGGACGAGGATCTGGCGGAGGCCTTTTTGGACAGAGCCGTACGCTTTATAGATGACAGCTATGAGCAAAAACAGCCTTTCTTCCTCTATTATGCGCTGCACCAGCCCCATGTGCCCCGGGTGCCCTCCCCGCGCTTCCGCGGCGCCACCGCTCTGGGGCCCAGAGGCGATGTGATTGCCGAGCTGGACTGGTGCGTGGGGGAACTGCGCAGGGAGCTGGAACGGCTGGGCATTCTGGAAGACACCATGATCATTTTCTCCAGCGACAACGGCCCCGTGCTGGACGACGGATATGAGGACAGGGCCTATGAGCTGAACGGCACCCACCGGGCGGCGGGCCCGCTAAGAGGCGGAAAGTACAGCAAGTTCGACGGGGGCACCAGGATTCCCTTCCTGGTCAGCTGTCCGAAGCTGGTTCGCAAAGGCGTCTCCCATGCGCTGGTGAGCCAGGTGGATTTGTTCGCTTCCTTTGCCCGCATGCTGGGCCTGGAGCTTGCGCCGGACAGCGCCGTGGACAGCCGGGATATGTACGAGGCGCTGATTGGGGAGGATCCTGTGGGCAGAGAGGAGCTGATGGTGGAGGATCTGACCTGCGGCAAGATGCTGCGCCGGGGCAACTGGACCTATCTTTCGCCCAGCGGAGGGACTCCGTTCATGGGGGATGTGCAGATAGAGACAGGCCTGTCCAAAGACCCGCAGCTGTATAATATGGATTATGATATCGGCCAGCAGACGAATGTGGCCTGGGACTATGGGGATGTAGTGAAGGAAATGGAAGAGCGTCTTGGGAAGATTCTGGAGAGCGACAGCACCAGGTGACAGTCCACATAACCTTTTGCCTGTAAGTCGGGCTGGGCGGCAGTTTTTTAGGAGCTGTCGGACAGGTGGCTCCTTATGGCAGCGAGCATCTATGGACGGGCGGTTCAATAGGGGAGACGTGGTTTTCGGAGGTAGGAAGGACTGACATGTTTAAGAGGTTTTATCCGGATCATGAGGTGGAAAGCGCCTACACAATCGATTACAGGGGGTTGTACGCCAGAGGATATAGGGGTGTCATCTTCGATATAGACAATACCCTGGTGCCTCACGGTGCGCCCGCGGACGGAAAGTCGAAGGAGCTTTTCCGGAGTCTGCACAAGCTGGGATTCGGCACGGTGCTTTTGTCCAACAACAAAGAGCCCAGAGTGAAGCCCTTTGCTGACGATGTATCGTCAAACTATATTTTCAAAGCCGGAAAGCCGGGGCAGGACGGATATGAGAAGGCCATGGAGCTGATGGGGACCGATTCCGGAACCACCCTGTTCGTGGGCGACCAGCTCTTCACGGACGTGTGGGGGGCGAAAAAGGCCGGCATCGTCACCTATCTGGTGAAACCGATCAATCCCAAAGAGGAGATTCAGATTGTCCTCAAGCGCAGGCTGGAGTGGATCGTGCTGTTATTTTACCACAGGAGAAAATAGAGGAAGATGACCTTGGGACGACTGCCAAAAAGCCTGTGCCATTTTGCCAAGGAGCCTTTCCGCGGCAGAAGAAAGTCGGGCAACGCATGATTGGCACCGACAATGTGATATGCGGCCTGGAGATTTAGGGAGCATACGCAACAGTACAAGAGATCAGGAGGAAAGCAGCATCATGGAGATAGACGGATACACCCGCACCTGCGGCGTGATTGGCTGTCCGGTGGAGCATACCATGTCACCGGCCATACATAACACCCTGGCGGAGAACCTGGGCGAGAACCTGGTATATGTCCCTTTCCGCGTCCCCGCCGGGCATGTGGGAGAGGCGGTAAGGGGGGCTTACGCGCTCAACCTTCTGGGGGTGAACGTGACGGTGCCCTATAAAAGCGAAGTGATTCCTTATTTAAAGGAAATCGACCCTCTGGCGGAGACCATCGGCGCGGTGAACACCCTTGTCCGCGCGGAAGGGGGCTTCAAAGGCTACAATACGGACATGCCCGGCCTGTACCGCGCCATGTGCGAGGACGGCGTGGAGATAACAGGGGAGAAGGTATTGATCCTGGGAGCCGGGGGCGTGGCCAGGGCTGTGGCCATCCTGGCGGCGGAGAAGAAAGCGGCACAGCTCGTCATCCTGAACCGCACCCGGGAGAAGGCGCAGCGGATAGCGGAGGAGGTGAACGCTCTGGCTGGAAGGCAGCTGGCCGGGGCGCGGACTTTGGAGGAATACGCATCCCTGCCGGATGAAAAGTACCTGGCCATCCAGGCCACCAATGTGGGGATGTTCCCGAAGACAGAGGAAGCCGTCATCGAGGACGCCGCTTTCTATGAAAAAATCCATACCGGCTACGATATCGTCTTCAATCCGGCCCAGACCAGGTTCATGTCCCTGGTGCAGCGAAGCGGCGGCAGGGCTTTCGGCGGCCTGAAGATGCTCCTGTACCAGGGAATCATAGCCTACGAGCTCTGGACAGGCGCGGAAATCGACTCGGCCCTTGCGCAGAAAGCATACACGCAGATGCGCAGAGCCATGAACATTGCGTGATTGCATGATTCCGCTTTTTTGTCTGCATACGGTAAAAGGAGGAAAGGGATGATTCTTCCAATGGCAGTGCTAAGCTTTCGCCAGCCCATTGGCGTAGGCATAGCCAGAGGAGCAAGTCGGAAACGGAGCCAGAGCGCCGTGTAGGTGGAGAAGACAGAGGCGAAACCGGAAGACTGGTACAGAGAGCCGGGATAGAAAAGTTTTAGCAAGAAAGTAGGAGACAGATGATGAACCCGAAAAACATAGTCCTGACGGGCTTCATGGGAAGCGGCAAGACCTCCGTAGGCCTGCGGCTCTCCTATCGGCTGCGCAGGCCGGTGGAGGATACGGACAAACTGATAGAACGCCGGGAAGGGCGCACCGTCAGCGAGATCTTTGCCCGGGAGGGGGAGGAATACTTCCGCCGCCTGGAGACAGAGCTGCTTGGGGAGCTGGCCCAAAAGCGGCGCCATACCATATTTTCCGTGGGCGGGGGAACGCCGGTCCGCCCGGAGAACCGGGAGCTTCTGAAGCGCCTGGGAATGGTGGTCCTGCTTCGAATCCGTCCTGAGACCGTATACCGGCGCCTGAAGGAAGACACCACCAGGCCGCTGCTGCAATGTGAAAATCCACAGGAAAGGATCAGAGAGCTGATGGAAAGCCGAAGGGAAGCCTACGAAGCCTGTGCCGACCTGATCCTGGACGTGGACGAGATGGAAATGGATGAGATTCTGACAACCATTGAAAAGGAGATGAACCGCATGAAGATTCTTGTGATAAACGGGCCGAACATCAACTTCCTGGGAATCCGGGAGAAAAGCGTGTACGGCACCCAGAATTATCAATACCTGCTGGAAATGATCCGGAAAAAGGCCGATGAGACAGGAAACGACATTACTGTCTTCCAGAGCAACCACGAGGGAGCCATCATCGACAGAATCCAGGAGGCCTACTTTGACGGAACGGACGGCATCGTAATCAATCCCGGGGCCTACACCCATTACAGCTACGCCATCCGGGACGCCCTTGCCAGCATCACGGTGCCCAAGGTGGAGATCCATATCTCGGACATCACCAAGCGGGAAGAGTTCCGGAAAGTTTCCGTCACCGCGCCTGTCTGTGACAGACAGATCTACGGGAAGGGGCTGGCGGGATATCTGCAGGCCATCGATTATGTCCTGGAGACCGGAAAGAACTGAAGCCCTGGCAGAAAACGGCAATATTTTAATATTTTTTTTCAAAAACAGTTGAAATTTATCCGCGTTTATATTAAACTAGTCTAGAATTATAATTGTGGACAAATCGAGGAGGACATAACTAAATGATTTCTGCAGGCGATTTCAGAAATGGTGTTACGATTGAATATGAGAACAGTGTATACCAGATTATCGAATTCCAGCATGTAAAGCCTGGCAAGGGAGCTGCTTTCGTGCGCACGAAGCTGAAGAACATCAAGAGCAGCGGCGTAATCGAGAAGTCTTTCCGGCCTACCGAGAAATTCCCCCAGGCGCGTATTGATAGAAAAGATCTGCAGTACCTGTATGCGGACGGCGACCTGTACTATTTCATGGATACGGAGCGCTATGAGCAGATGGCCCTGAACAGCGAGACCGTGGGCGATGCGCTGAAGTTCGTGAAAGAGAACGAGATGTGCAAGATTTGCTCCCACAACGGAAGCGTGTTCTCCGTGGAGCCTCCTCTGTTCGTAGAGCTGGAGATCACGGATACGGAGCCCGGCTTCAAGGGCGATACCGCTACCGGCGCGTCCAAGCCCGCCACCGTGGAGACAGGAGCCCAGGTCTTCGTGCCCCTGTTCGTGAACCAGGGCGACAAGATCAAGATTGACACCAGAACGGGAGAATATCTGTCCCGGGTCTGATGGGCTGCATGGATTCTTTCAGTATGTAAGCTTGTAGACATCCCTGTCGACTGTGCTTTGGCGCAGGCGCTGTTGCGTAAAACAAAAAGGTAAGGACAGCGCAGAGAGGGATTATATGGAAATAAATGAATTTGCAGGGAAAGTCTGCAGTGCATTGAAGAAAGAGCTCGGCGGAAGCTGCCGGGTGGAATGCAAGGAGGTAAGGAAGAACAACGGCGTCATCCTGCACGGACTTCTGATTCTGCCAGAGAATCGGAATGTTGCGCCCACGATTTATCTGGATCCTTTTCTGGAAGCCTATGAGTCGGGGGTGACTTTCGGGACGATCGTCCAGAGGCTGCTGGACATCTGCCGGGAAGAGACGCTGAAGGAACATGTGGACATGGAATTCTTCCGGTCCTTTGAGAAGGTGCGGGACAGAATCTGTTACCGCCTGATTGGCCGGAAGGGCAAT
>ERZ808037.825-NODE-825-length-24740-cov-11.422982_pt1 | contig 24740 bp, 29 predicted proteins | sample MGYA00380190_ERZ808037 | MGnify/ENA primary metagenome ERZ808037 (study PRJEB31490, sample SAMN06133399) | mouse gut metagenome | isolation source: J9 | host: mice | place: China: Chengdu | collected 2015-05 ... | reverse complement strand
GCTTGTAGGAAGAGAAAGAATCAGGTATAGTAAAGAAGGTCGATCAGTCTGACCAGATCAAGGGACTATTCTGTCTGTCCTATTCCTACAATAAACTTACGCTATCACTGCATAATTTATTGTTGATAGAAGAAAACAAAGATGTTATGATGAGGGTAAGAAGCAGATAATAAATTTATAATTGCGGGGGGTGGAATGATATGAGGAAGGAAGAAGTGGTGGTTAGGTTAAAAGATATCGTTCCAAAGTACAGTGATATTTTTGACAAAGTGATTTTGTTTGGCTCTGTGGCACGTAATGAGAATACCAGCAAATCGGATTTGGATTTATATATTGAATTGGGTGCCATCACAATACTTGGTTTGGGAAAGAGTAAACAATATGCGGCATTTTTGGCTGAACTGTATGATACAGTTGCTTTTGAGGAGTATGATATTTTAGAATTTTCCAGAGGAGAACTAAAACAGGTTCATCAATCATTGTTATACAAAGAAATACAAAAAGATGGGGTTCTCATATATGACAAAGCAGCAAAAGCTATTTAAGGGTATTATTAAAGCAGATTTAATGATTGTTCGAAATTATGGCAATAGTGATGACAAGGCAGAACGCCTGCTGGCGGCTTACCATATGCAGCAAGCGGTCGAAAAGACGATAAAACTCAAAGCAGAGCTTGCTGGCGTGAATCTCTGGGGGCATGACAGCAAATTGCAGGTATTACCCTATGACTGTGATTAGACGGGATTCTATTATGGGGGTATACAAAGTTTGCTGTGCATGGTTAGATAGCGGTGACTCAGCTTAGAAAGATAGCGTCATAGGACTGTCGGAAAAGTGCTTCATAGTCTTTTCCGACAGTATTTTTATGCACACGGATGCGCAGACGTGCTCGGTTTCCAAGAAAATCAAACCATGATACGCTCTGTCCGTATGAAATCCCCGCGCACGGTCACGGTCAGTGGTGTATCGGCGCTGGTGGTTTCGTTGTCGGCGGCATAGATGATTAGCTGGCCACGGTATGCCCTGCGATAGTTGGCGGTGTATTCCGTCGTGTCAGCGAGATCACCGTTTTCGAGTCCCAGCAGTGTTCCGTTCTCGACAGTCACAGTGAGCAGGGTGGCATCGTGACAGACCCGTCTGCCGTTTCCGTCACGCAGCGTAACTTCAAACTGATGGACTGGATTGCGCGAGCCGACAGCATTGCCAATCAGCTCTGTGATTTCCGGGGCAAGGCGGTATTCTTGCACGGACATCTGGCATGCCGCCATTGTTGTATACAGGCTGTGACTGACACTGGTGTCATTTTTGCTGCCTTTTGCAGTCAGAGTCCCCGGCTCAAATGGTATCGTAATAATGATACAGTCCTTGTCTTGGCCCTTTTCGTATGTGCCGAGGTGCTGATTGTTTAAAAATAACTCGATGCGGCTGAGGTTGGTATAACATTTGACAGTTACCAGCTCGCCGGGACAGTAGTTCCAGCTCTCGCCCGAAGCGGCAAATTCGCAGGCGTAAGCATCTGTTGCAGTTTCTCCCCAAGGCGCAGTGCAGTCGTCACATTGGCGTACCGTGGTTAGATGGATTACTGGTTTTTCAGCCCAGAAGCTCTGTCTGCGGTAATAGCCCGGCTTTTCAAAGCCCGCAAGCGTCAGAAGTCCTGCGTCAGAGCCGTGGACGGGCCACCCGCGCGCCTCGCCTAGATAGTCGATGCCAGTCCACAGGAACTGGCCGGCGATATAGTCGTTGTCTGTCACTGCCAGCCAGTCCTGAAAACGGTGGCTGTTTTCGCTGCCAAAAAACGGCTTGTCGGGATACTGCATATGATGCGCTGCATACAGATTTTCTTTGTAATTGTAACCCGCAACGTCGATGGCATCAAGAAAGCCAAGATTTGCAGAAAGCTCTGGAAATGCAGCCGCGAGAGTCACAGGGTGCGTGGTGTCCACGGACCGCACGAGATCACACAGATGCTTTGCCACGGCTGCCAGACGCTCGGCATTGGGGCGCAGGGCATTGTAGAGACGCTCGGATTCTGGCTTGTTGGCGTCGTTGTTGCCTGTCATTTTGTCAAAACTTGAATGGCAGTAGGGGTCATTAGGGTAGTCAATCTCGTTGCCGATACTCCATAAAATGACACTCGGATGATTGCGGTCGCGCCGGATCATATCGGTGAGATCGCGCTCATGCCAGACAGGAAAGTCCGTGTAGTAACCTTCATGCCTTGGGGGATAGACATTGTGCCCCTGCCACCATTTGTTTTTGGGGCCTTCCCACTCATCAAACGCCTCGTCAATCACGAAAAAGCCTAAAATATCGCACAGTGTATACAGTGCAGGCATGTGGGGATTGTGGCTCATGCGGATTGCGTTGCATCCCATTTTTTTCAGCTTGATAAGCCTGCGCGTCCACACCTCATAGGGCACAGCGGCACCGAGACAGCCTGCGTCGTGATGCAGGCAGACGCCTTTTAATATGGCAGGTGCACCGTTAAGGATAAAGCCTTTATCTGAATGAAAACGATAGGTTCGGATACCGACTTTCATCTCATGTACCTGATATGCTTTTTGATAAGAAAGATAAGTTTTTACGGTGTACAGATATGGATATTGGGGAGACCAGAGATCAGGCGCTGCAATGGTTCCAGTGTTTTGAACCCGCGTGGTGCTGTGCGCCATAACGGTGGTCTGTGAGACCGCTTCGCCCACGAGTTTTCCCGTGGTGTCAAAGATGACATTCGTGACAGTGACCAGACAGTTTCGGTCTGTCGCGTTTGCCAGTTCGTTTACAATTTCAAAATCAGCGCTTTCCTCCGTCACGCGCGGCGTGTGGAAAAAGATACCATTTTCTACAGGATAGATTTTCTCAGAAATGGACAGTGTGACGCCGCCAGTGATGCCAGAGCCTGTAAACCAGCGAGAATCCGACAGTTCCCGGCGGTCAACATACACACTGATAATATTATCGCGGTCAAAGTGGAAGCAATCGGACACGTCATAGCCAAAAGAGCTGTAGCCGTTTGGACGCTCGCCAAGATAGGCTGAATTGCACCAGACACGGCTGTTTTTGTATACGCTTTCAAACTGGACGCGGATTTGCTTTCCCCGCCATGCTTCATTGGGGGCAACATGGATACGGTACCAGCCAATGCCGCCTGCAAGATATCCTGTGCCGCTTGAATATTCCTTTGAAAAGGGCTGGCGGACAGACCAGTCATGCGGCAGAGCGACGCCGGTCCAGTCCTTGTCGTCATACCATGCCTGCCATGCGTCAGGGGCGTCACCGAGATAAAAACGTGCATGTTTTAACGGCAGTGTCAGCGTGTCAATGATTGTTTCCATAGAAAATAGTACTCCTTTCGGTAAAAAGTGGGCCTAAAGCCCGTTCAAGGCTGATTATACCATATTTATGCGTGCAAAGCTATTGCAAAAACGATTGGAATTAATGCATGAAAATCTTTGTCTACGGCGGCTTGTAGTGATATAATAAAAATAAAGCAAATAAAACAGATCTAAAAATGCAGGCAGAGTACGGCAAACAGGCTAAAGCTGCTGCCAAGTGTGAAATCAATCTGTGATTTACAGGAAGGGCTTGAGGGGCGCAGACACGTGTTAAAACAAAATCCATCATAAATTCTATCATCAAAATCTGTACTTTTTGGCGTGTATGAAAATAAAAATCTGAAACATCGGGTTCAGATTTTGTATGATAGGAGATTAAAATGAAGAAAAAACGAAATATAGACAGACTTGAAATGTTGGCATTTTTCAATGGCTTGGTATTTTATGCGCCAGTTGCGCTTCTGGTGCGGACCCATGCAGGCGTGACGATGGCACAGTTTTTTGTGCTGCAAGCGGTGTTGTCGCTGACAGTGTTTTTGTTTGAAATCCCGACGGGTATGCTCACAGACAGAATTGGGTACAAGAACACAATGGTTTTGGCGCAGGTCATTGTCGTTTTGGCGAGAGGACTTATGGTGATCGCGTATCTGACAGGCAGTTTGGGACTGTTTGTTGTGGAGGCGGTCGCGGAGGGCTTTGCTGCCTGCTTCTTGTCAGGGACACAGGACGCGTATATTTATAGTGTTTATCAAGAGGCGCAGTATCCTGTAAAGATGGCGCGCGTGTCAAATTTTGGAACGGTTGGCTTTATCGTGAGTACGCTGCTCTATGCCGTGCTTTACCGTCTTGGCGGAATCCTTGTCCTGCTTGTGGCGACAGTGGTTTCCTGCGGTGCTGGGGTTTTTTGTGCCGCAGGCATGATGCCTGAGCCCCAAATGGCAGGACATGTGACAACCACACAAGAGGGTGACACCCGCACGATGCTACACATTTTTCGAAACGCGCCAATGCGACGAATGGTCTTTCTGGCGGCGTGTTTTTCCGTGGCGTTTCTGCTTATAAATTTCTTTTATGTAGAGAAACTTCTAGCATGTGGAATACAGGAAGCGTGGATGTCACCCATTATCCTCGTATACTCTGTGATACAGATGCTTGCGGAGAGACTGCTTGACCGTATCGGGAATGCGTCTAGGCGGCGGGCAATGTTTTGGGCAATTCTCGTTGCAGGGGGGCTTATGATAGCCTTTGCCGTAAGTTTTGCACCGGTTCTTGTCGTGCTGGTTATGGTGGTGCTTCCTTTGGCGCTGAGTTTCCCGGAATTTATTTTAAACAGCATGGAAAATGCCTATATTGACGAATGTGGGCTGCCGGGGCAGAGGGCCGCAATTTTGTCTGTGGCAAATATGGCTGGAAATTTGATGGAGATTATTTTCTTATTGGCGTCGGCGTATATTGCCGCGCTTGGAACTGCTGCCTGTTTTCTTGGTGCGGGGGTGCTGCTGGTCATCTTTGGAATGGGCGTGTGCTGTGCAAAGGAGAAAGAATGGCGTTAACTTTCCGTATTTTCTTTGGCTTCTTTCAATTCATCTTTTGAAAAATCCATAGTTTCCTCCACAATCTTTGATTTGGCGCTGCTTTCATAGCTTTATATATTTTTTCGAAAACAAATAATGCGATTTGCTTCTTCAAATCCCATTGATAAATGAAATTCTAAACTGGTATCATTGTCAATTTCGCAATCACTTGCAAATTCAGTACAACATTTTTCCTTTGCCCAGTTTTCGCATTTTGATAGAAGCTCTTTTGCATATCCTCTATGCCTGTATTCTTTCTCAATATAAATTGCTTCTAAATATCCAACAGGAGAGGTACTTGTTCCTTCAACATAATCTTTCCGAAGCTGACATTGTGCAAAGCCAACTTCTTTATTATCGGCATATTTCATGAAACAAACAGCATCAGAACTGCAAATAAGGTCAAGAAATCCTGATTGCAGTTCTGATATTGTATGATTGGACCACATTTTTACCGCCAATACTGCCAGTGCGAATGTGTCTGCCTGCGTTGCTTCTCGAATCATAAAGTTACCTCCAGCTTATTACATAATATCCCATATATTGAAAAGATGTTTGTTTTGCTGTTTCTTACGATTAATTTCCGATATATACTTTTTACTTATAACGGCACTTAGAACATACTTTTCAAACCACGAATCCGAGCAAATATAGTATCCTTTATGTAAGCCCTCTGTTCCGTAAGAATTTTCTATTTTCCACCGCTTCGGCATTCCATCTTCTCCTAAATGAACACCTGTTAACATCATAGAATGACTTGCAATTCCGGCTTTTAATTGAAAATAATCCTTCCTGCTCATTTCGAAATCAAAGCCTGTCACAGCCGCATAATCAAAACTATTATCGTCCCATAACTGTAATTCTTCCATGCACATTTTGTCATCATCAGCCATACATACCACAGGGATTCCATCCTTTAGTTGTTCGATACATTTTTCTTTTAATTCATATAACGGAAGATTTAAAAACTGTTCCTCCTGACCGCCTGCCACTTGAAAAACATCTGTCAATACACATGTTTCTCCAAAAGGTAATTTTTCATAAGGCAGAGAGATGATATTTACAAACTGATCCAAAAATTCTCCTGCAAAATCATGATAGAAAGCTTTGGGCGTGTACTGTTTCTTCTGCTTTTCATCTTCCAATGTATAAGTAAAAGAATCCGGCGGGCAGCCATAACATCTGCACAAAAAAGTAAAAATCTTTTTCAGTGCCTGCTCTTTTATTTCTGCAATATTCTCTATATTTTGTCCCTCCAAAGCTGCCTTTCTTATCTCTGCGCTGATTTTTCGCAAATAATGATTCAAGCGATTATTCATCTCTTCTGTATTCGAGGATTGAAATGTTTCCGTCATTATTTCCGCTGGAACAATTCCATACTTTTTTACAAGTTCTTTGAAATTCGTCCAAAACCCGCCGTCTGTTACCGCATATTGAAACCATGAGTACACTTCTCTTTTATCATAAGATTCATTTCTATATTGAATCGCTTTTTCCAAAAAACAATTTGCTTTCTCCAATTTATCCCAAAAACAAAGATAACCGAAAGAAAGCTGAAAGTTTGCAGATTGCGGAGTACGTTTTCTAAGCCCTTTTACGATATGTTCTCTCAAAAGATTCAATCCCGCAACAATCCAACATCTTCCAGCATTGCCCTGCGCAGCAGCCTCCATCGTTGAAATGTCTACAGAAAATTCAAAAGGTTGTAACTTTGCTCTTTCTTTATCAAATGCAATGTCTGATATATAGTTCTTTGCATATTCTTTTTCATATATACTGTTTTTTACATCTGCTCTATACGCTTCTTTATTGCTTTGAATCCAAACAGTTGTAATTTCTTTCATTTTAATCTAGTTCTCCCTAAAATCTAAAAATACTCATTTCGCGCAGCATATCTCTCAACTGCTTTACGAAACTTCTGAACAAAATATTATACTGCAATTTATTATATCACTTTCCCACTCCATTTTCCACAAAAATAGGGAGCATAGCAGCCTATTAAAAATTATATAATTAAAGAGTAATAAGGAATGGGGCACAAAAATAGCCCAAAGCAAGGATAAAAAGTCCGATAATCGGACAGAAAAGAGAGGTAAAAAACTTATGAAAGTAAAAGAAAGAAGAGTTTTGTATAGTGACCAGCTTGTAGGTCTCTGTATAGCAAAATCGTGGTATACCCGTGGCAACAGCAATGAATATGTAAAAATGCTGTCCATGTCACATGACGGCGAAAAGAATATCACCACACGCGATATTGTAAAAATCGCCACCGACATAATGGAACATTCAAATGACCCAGAAAGAGAACTTGAAAGCTACTGCTTTGAAATTGCAAAAATCACACATACATTTTTTGAGATTGCAGACTAGCAGATACAGGGGACTAAAACAGTCCCCTAAAATAAAAAGGAATAAGCAAGGATAAAAAAGTCCGATAATCGGACAAGAAAGCGAGGAAAAACTTATGATGAAATGTGAATTTGAAAATTTAATCGGCTATGAAATACCCTATGCCGAGTATGAGCGCGTTGAAAGAGTCTATATGAATATAGAAAGCCTTACAAAGCAGTCTATCGCAGACCTTTATACAAAGGACAAGCAGTTAATTATAGATTTTTCCGCCTATATTGCATCTGCTGAAAGCACCGTGAACGAACTTGCAGAGCGTCTTTCAGAGCTGGAAACCGTAAACGAGGAGTTGCAGACACAGCTACACCAGTACAAAGTACTGTTTGCCGACATACAGAGAAATGCAACGGTAAGCCTCAACACCGCCCTGATGGGTATAACACCGTAAAGGGGGCGTGCACTATGGGAAAGAGAATCAGCAAAAACGCAACTGCAAGCGACTTCACAACCACCACAACAAGCGTGCCCAGCACCGCCGTATCGCTCACCACACCGCAGGACGCAGAGCACATAACACCAACAGCGGACGATATCGTCATTACATCAAAGGACGCCATCAAAAAGCACCTGAAAGCACTGGACACCGCTGTTAAAACTTTAAAGAAGGGCTTTCTCGAAATCGGCTTCAATCTCCTATGGTTCCGCGACACCCTTGCATATCAGCAGATTGAGGACAAAGAATACAAAAATATTGAATCCTTTGCCAAAGACCGCTACGACATAAGCCGCTCTACCGCATACGGTTACATACAGATTGCGGAACGCTTTGGGCAGGTCAATCCCAAAACAAAGGAAATCGACAGCTTAAAAGAAGAATACAAGGATTTCAGCCCCACTGCCCTGATGGTGATGTGCACGCTTGACGACGAGACCGTAGCAAAGTGCAAGTCCAACATGAAAGTCAAGGACATAAAAGCCCTTGCCGCCGCAAAGGACGAGGACGACGAGGAACCAGATGGCACAGACGACAGCAAACCAGAAAGCGGAAATGAGGACGGCGAGGAATCAGACGACACAGACGACAACGGCGACAATGATATCAATTCCGACGACAGCCGCCTAAAGGGTGTTTGCCTTCTCCACATCAACACCGTTGAGGAACTAGAAAACAAAAAGGAATACATCTTTGACATCATGAAAAAGATACTGACCCAAAAGACCGCCGCCAGCTACACTGTAGGCATCTTACAGCTTGACCCGCCCGAACTTGCAAAGCAGGCATAGCACAGGTGAAAAGTCCGATTATCGGACAAAGCATATAAAATAGCAGAAACAAAGAACAAGAACAAAACACAGCGCTGACAGGGTATGAGGTGTGACGCGCAACGCCCACACCGCCCCGGCGCCCTACAAAGAAAGAGAGGAAACCACTATGAAAATCAGAATGAGTGCACCGTTAATCGTAATTGGCAAATCAACACAGCAGGGCAAAAAGGACAACACAGTCACTTACTACTACATGACATGTTCACAGGGCGAGGACGAGGCTGGAAAAATCCGCGTAGCAGACGCCGACGTTTTCAACCGCATTGAAAAATACAAACAGCAGGATTTTGTATTTGAGTTCAATGACCAGTACAACAGTTTCAGCGTTGTGGACGTTGCCCCCATGTCTGACCCTGACACCACACCGAACACGGCAGCAGACACCGCGCCTAGCACAACAACAGACACGGCACCCAGCAGGCAGGACAAAGCACCCGACACCGCGGCACCTGACAAAGCAGGCAAAGCACCCGACACAGGAAAGACCGACAAGAAAAACTAGCTCACTCTCTCCCCTCCCCGCGGCAGGAAAAAACCGCAGGGAGGGATTAACCAAAAAGAATAATGAGGAATAAGAAAGCCCATGAACATAATCGATTTTCTTTTGATGCTGATATTTTTTTGTGCTATTGCTTTCTACTGGCACAAACTGCACAAGAAGCGCACTAAAGACCGTGCGGAAACTGCAACGGCGCGCCCGCAGGAAAATGCACAGCCTGTACAGAAAACGCCGCACCCAGCGGAAATTCTGGCAGACAGCCCACTGCCCGTGACGTTCTGCAAATTCATATCCGTACCGCTAAAGGGGGCTCCCAGCGGACTGCCCTTTGATAACATGTACGATTCCAGCGAGTTCAACACAAGCCTGATGGCAGCGGGCTACGATATAAACGAAGAACTGAAAACACTTGCAGAAAACGGCTTTACCGCCTTCGCAGTCACACCCGTTGCACTGTGCACAGACATGCTGGTCCTGTGCATCACCGCCGGCAGATAACCGCCGCCAGACACCGCGTATAAAGTCCGATTATCGGACAAAACCGAACAGCGGACTTTGATACATACATTTGCGCCGTGGTTTATAAGTTTCCCACAAAACGCGCAAAACCTTGCGGGGGTCAAGCCCCTTCCACCGTGTAAGGTCCTTGACCCCCATTCCTGACAAACAGGAAAATCCACAACTATCCACAACAACACACAACTGCAACAACAGCTACAGTTACACACAACAGTACAGCTTACAGCACAAACAAACAAGAATCACGAAAACAGAAAACACAGGAAACAAAAACGCCCTTGACAATCTCATGCCCGACTTTTGCGCTCCGCGCAACGGGCATATGTGTAAGCCCTTTATCACAGCGTACAGGGGCGCGCTGTCAAAAGCCTGAAACACCGTACAGCAGGGACAGCAGCTTAGATTTCCTTATAAATAACTATACCTAAAAGCCTGAAACACCGTACAACAGGGACAACAGCTTAGATTTCCTCACAAATAAATGCTGCGACAGGCTGTCACCAGTTTAAGCGTGCGGCGTATGCCCTTTCGCGCCGCACGCGTCAAAAGTGACTGGAACGGTTTCCGCCTTCCGAACTACGCATTTATTTGTAGGAAAAAGTACACCTACAGTCTGTCCGGCAGTGTTGCGGCACACCGCCCTTATAAACGGCGCAAGCCGCGTGTCACCGCCTATCTTCCGGTTTCAATATCCATCATTCGGAGAGAACGAGTAAATTGAGCCAAGGGGGCTATGCCGGTAGCACTTAGGCTGTCGCTTTGGCTGTTTAAATATATTGATTTGCCCTTTAATCAATATATTTAAATAGACATTGCGAGAGTCTTAGTGCGGGCTCGGGGACCTCCCCGACCCAAATGACCTTGACCTTAAAGACCTTGACCTTAAAGACCTTGACCTTAAAGACCTTGACCTTAAAGACCTGAACCAGAACCAACAGGACCTTGACCAAAACCAACAGGACCTGAACCAAAACCAACAGGACCTGAACCAGAACCAACAGGACCTGAACCAAAACCAACAGGAGATAACACCAATGGACGAAACCATGCAGACCATAGAACCAACACCCGAAACAGAACCAACACCCAAAACAGAACCAACACCCAAAACAGAACCAACACCCAAAACAGAGCCAGCACCCGAACCAGAAACCGAAAACAATTCCGAAATTTTCACAAGTCCCGAAACCAAAGAGAGCTTCGAGACTGCTGAAAGTTCCGAAATTGCCGACAGTTCCGAAACAGGAACAGAGAAAGAAACCCAAACAGAGGAGTCCGCAGGTTCCGAAATTGCCGACAGTTCCGAAACAGAAACAGGAGGCACATTGACAACTAAAAATGATACCCCCGAAACCGAAGAGGGCGAGGAGAACACAAACTCTCCCGAAACCGAGCAGGACGAGGAAAGTGAAGAAAGCGAAGAAAGCGGGGAAAGCCCCGAAACAGAAACCGCCGAAACTGCAAGCGGCACCGACAGCAACAGCAACAGCGCCACCGAAGGGACCACGCCCACACAGATACAGGAAATGATATCAACCCTAAACGAGCAGTTAAACGCCGACAGGGAACAGATAGAAGCAGAACGCACAGAACTGATAGAGACAGTAAAAGAGATAAACACAACCATCACAACCGGAATTGGAATACTATTGTGCATACTGCTTTGTACAGCCTGTATCTTTGGCGCAGGTCTTGCAAAGACGTTCTGGGAAAGAATGAGGAACTGACAATGGAGACACAGATATTAACAGAGAGCCTTTTAACCACAACCAAAGAAATACTACATCTGACAGGCTATTTTACAGGTTTCGGCTTTGCCGCCGCAACACTGCTGTCACTGATAGGATACGGTATTTTCAAGGCAGTAAGCCTTGTTAATATAATCGCAAAATAAAAAACAGGGAGGTGAAATCCATGCCACAGATTTTAGCAACAGATGCAGGCGCAGCGGCAACGACAATCAGTCTTTTGTCCGACGATCTTGTGAAAGCATTTGGCGACTGTCTCACAGCAATCGGCGGAGACGTAACAAAGTTCATTGTTATTTCTCTTCCGGTGGGACTAGGAATCTTTGGGCTTTTCAAGGCAGTACGCCTTGGAATGAACTTCTTCAATTCCATCGCGAACTAGGCAGGACAAGCCAAAGCAAAAGGGGTATCCAGCAGGAAGCCCCTTTTTGTATTTCCAAAAAAGAAAGAGAGGAAAAGAGCAATGGAAAAAATACGCGGAAAAAGAGCGAGGCACCACATAGACCCAATAGAACAGGAATATGTAAAAAGGCATGGAAAACTTCCAGACTACCACTACATAGAACTATGGAAAAAATACGGCAGTGCAATGGCAGATAAAACAATACAGGACAACGTAGACGCCATCTGGTCAGACATGAAAGAAAGCCAGAACCCTACATTCAAAGACGCGGCAGACAGCCCATTTCGAGAAGCAAAGGAACCCGAAAAAGAAGGTGTAACAGCATGACAGGAAGTATTGGAACAATCACAACCGCAACAGCATTGTACTTATTCATCACGGCAGGCTTACTATGTGAGACAGTCAGAAATGACGAAAAGAGCACAGAAAAAGAACAAGCACCCAAAAACACCACTACCACCCGTCCGATAATCGGACAAAGAGAGGAAATCTAATGATAAATATAGAAACGAGTCATATAATTTTGCTTATCATAACTTCTATTTGTATGATGTCCTCCTTGCGAATATGCTTCAGTATCGTAATGTATCTTGAAAGAGGGATAATCACAGACGGTATGCAAATATGGTTGGAAATAATGGAATACTTTGGCAAGCTGATACGAACCATTCGCCAAAAACAGCACAGAGAACACAGAAATTCAACAGAAAAGCAACCAATAACACTATTGGAACAAAGAGAGGAGAAAAAAGACAATGAGTAGAAAATGGACACATGAGCGTATCACGCGGCGAAACAAGATGCTGTCACAGTTTATTCACTTAATTCATATGGAACGATTAAAAAAGAAATATGCGGCACTAATAAATATACTACTTCCATTTGCAGGGGAAATCTTAAATAATACGTCAATCCCGTATTCATTCCTATCGGACATCTGCCAGTCCGATAATCGGACAAAATAACAAGAACAATTAACAATTGAATACTGTCTACTTCTTGTGTATAATGTATATACAAGGGGGTGTTGGAATGGTGGATTTTGATGCACAGTTTTTTCTTGATTTATTTGTACTTCTTTTTGCTTTAATTATTATAATAGCATTTATTTCAGTACTTGTTCTATTAATTATTTTCTTAGTTAAAGCAATCAAGAATCAAAATATGCAGTCTGAAATTTATAAAAATGCTCAAAAACAAGAGGTAGACTAGATTCTACTTCTTTTTTTATTGGAGTGATTACATGAAATTTAAAATTATGTTGAAAAGATTTGTAGCATCTTTTTTATTATTTTTGATAATTACTAATACATTCTATACTGCTATAGTTTATGCGTCGGAGACCGATACTGATATTGATATTAAAGATAAATGGGTAGTTGTTAAAGATGTTACAGACGAAATGAAACCCGGTAACAAACTTATTCATAAAGCTAAAAATTTAATGGTTTATCTTTTGGGGCAATGTGGTGCCGTTTTAAATGCTGATATTAGTTCAATATATGACAATCAAAAATGGATTGAACAAGTTGATAAATATGCCGTTACAGTACAAAACACAACAACTGGAGAATTGGGTTACAAATTTGACAAACTATTAACTGATGATATGTTGAAAATTGTTAAGGAAGCCACCAAAGAACCCGAAAACGGCGGCTATGAACTCCTAAAAACAGTCCCCCTAAACAAAATCTCAATGCTGTATTTTGATAACGGTGCAGATTATTCCACCCTCTACAACTTAATAAAAGAAAGCAATGGCATCATAGGACTTTACAGTTATTATGGACGAGGATATTTTTATCAAATACCTAATAACATTTTCTGGATAAGGAACGTATGGAAATACAGCGGTTCCAGCACAGACTATAAAGACCGTGAATTTGACTGTGTTCAAGCCCTGAAAAACCTGAATGACAGATTTATCACTTTTTCTCCGCGTAAATCAAAAACATACGGCACAATCGTTAAAAGCTGGAATGATGATACTTTAGATTCTGGTATTTCCGGCAGAAATGCATATAATTTAAAGCTTCTCGATTCTTTTGACTTTTTTATAGCTAATAAGAATGGTATAAACCCTTTAGCAGTTGATGAAAAGTCCCAATACTTAGTAACATACAGCGGTGCAACAATCCCTGTATTCAACACTGTATCTGATGCGGTAGCCTATTCAGTAGCCAACAACCTCTACTATACAGGCTCCGACTACACCGGCGAGGGAAAAGAAATCATTATCCCGCTGGACGAAATCGACAAAATCCTAAACGGCTACTACAGCGGCATGTACGACTTACTCCAACAATTAATTGAACAGAACGGCGGCAACGCCCTCACCCCTGAACAACTGCAAAAACTTGTAGACGAGGTAAAGGCATCTTTCGGCATGATACAGGACACCATAGACAAAGGTTTTGCAGAACAGGACATCTTAATTCAGAAAAACAGCCAGATACTGCAAAATATTGCCGACGCCCTGAACAAATTTTTTAGCCAGTCCAAAGAATCGCGCACGGCATTCCTGAAAGAATTTAAAGACTATGCCAAAGACCAGCAGACCCGTGATGATGCGCTGTACAAGCTAATCAGTGACTACATAGAAAGCACCAAGAACAACAATCCCGATACCACTGACCCCTCACTTCCTCCCCCTCCAGACCCGGGGGACAATACAGACACAACAGACAGCAGCGCATGGCATGAAAAACTGTACAACACTATAAAAAAGGGTTTTGACGACGTTGTAAATGGACTGCAACAAGGTTTTAGTAACGTTGTAGATGAATTGAAAAAGATAAAACGCTGGACCGCCCTTGATACCATTCTGGACGGTGCTGGTGCAGTCGGTGAATGGGTATCACTTTTAACAGACCTTCTGGATCCTGAAAAACGCCTTGGCACCCTGACCGACTTTGTAGGCACCGCAATGGACGCCCTGAATGATACGACAAATCTGGTCAAGGGCAAATTTCCGTTCTGCATTCCCGTGGATATCCTCGCCCTGATGCAGACACTTTCAGCAGAACCGCAGACCCCTGTCTTTAAAATCCCCTTCGTAATAGAAAGCTGGGATATCCATGCAGAGGTAGAGATTGACCTGAAAGATTTTGACATCATAAGCGACATAAGCCGCACATTTTTAACAATCCTATGGTGCTGTGCCCTGATGAACTTTACCACAAAAATCACAGACATGAAGAGCATATAGAGGAGGTGAACTAGATGTTTGCACTGATCAAGGTCATTATCGGCGTGCTTTTTGGCATACTGCCTGACTCGCCGTTCCGCCCCTACATAGACAAACTTGGCACCTTTGACTTTCTGGGATACCTCAATTGGATTATCCCTTTTGATGCGTGCGCGGATATCACAGGCGTATGGATTGTGGGCGTATTTATATACTACAACTATGACAAAATCAGAAAGATACTCGACAAGATAATAGACAACATTTTTAACCAATAACTACCACAAAAGTCCGATAACCGGACAGAACAGCGAGGTAAGAAGCATGATCTACTTTTTTACAGGAAACCCCGGCAACGGCAAATCTTTACATATGGCAGAAATCATCTACAGATTAATCCCAAAGGGTAAAAACGTAATCGCGAACTTTGAAATCAACGAAGCAGTATTCGACAAATTTAAGCACAGGGACAGGCACGGAAAGTTCATATACATGCCCAACAAGTACTGGCTGACCAATGCTTACAGAAACAAAGACACGGGCAAGTATTCCTACCTAGAGGGCTTGCGCAACTTTGCATTACAGTTCCATGAACGGGACAAAAAGGGACACATCATAGAAAAACAGACAATCCTAGTGCTTGATGAGTGTCAGACCTTCTTCAACTCCCGTTCATGGAACCGTGCTGACCGCGCCGACTGGATTGACTTCATGCGAAATCACAGAAAGTACGGATACGACATCTATCTGATTTCACAAGATGATAAAGTAATAGATAAACAATTACGGTCTATCTTGGAATACGAATTTGAACACAGGTGCGTGAACAACTTCAAACTATCCGGGAAACTGCTGGGACTGCTTGCAGGCGGCAAACTGTTTGTATGTATCCAGCGAAGCTATTCCTGTGGTGCAAGCAAAAAGCAGTCCAGAATTGCCGCGCACTATTTCACAGGCAAAGAGCTGTTTTATAACTTCTATGACAGCTATGCGGTATTCGACAGAACGCCGTAACAGCCCGGGAAGCCGAACACTTGCAGGCTTAACGGGCTGTTACGGCGCACTGCCGGACACCCCCTACTTGACAATAGCAATAAAAGTGTCTCACCTGAAAAAAATCACAGGTGAATCCAAAAATAAAGGTTAATTAAAGAGAGAATGAGAAAACTAAATAAAGGACAAGCCTGTCTATCGAATAGTCCGATAATCGGACAGGAAACATCTGTTGAGTATGCGGTAAAGACTGACACCGATATCGGTATAAGCGACATGTACCGCGAGACAATACAACAGCGTCATGAACGGGTAATAAGCCGCTACAATGAGATGCTGGAAAAGAAGGCGGAACAGTTTGTGCAGGGCTGTGACAGTATTTACAACATTCGTATCTTAAACTACCCGCATGGTCAACAGCTCACACACTATAACAATCCCGTGGAGTACCACCGTAAACCGCATGAAAAGCTTTCCAGAAACTACCAGAGCAGGGAGCGCACAGAGGAGGAACAGCAGCACTGCATCAATGTATCCTTAGCGCGGACGAAAAACACTGTCTACAACATAGCACGCTCCCACAACTGGAGGTGGTTTGTTACATTTACCTTCAACCGTGAAAAAACAGACGCAGGCGACTTTAGTGCAGTCATGAAACGAATGTCAAGAAATCTTCGCAACACCAAACAGCGCAAATGTCCAGACCTGAAATATATCGTCGTGCCCGAACTGCACTTAGACAAAACAAACTACCACTTCCACGGACTGTTTGCAGGGTGCGACGAATTGAAATTTGTATTTTCTGGTCATTTTGACAAAAGCGGCAGACCAGTATTTAATATTCCAAACTGGAGATGGGGCTTTTCCACCGCAACACTGATAGACGACAGCGCCGCCGCAAGCAGTTATATCTGTAAATACATCACAAAAGAAACAGAACGCTACCTTTACGGACAACGCCGCTATCTGTCCAACGCCCCCAAAACACAGGCAGAAAAATACCTTGTAGAAAACAGCAGGCATGAAATCATTGCCGCCGTTGCAGACGACATACAGTATATGAAAGACGTAACCGTCAAAGCGGCACACAGGAAATGCACTTATATAGAACTTCCTCCTGATACAATGGAGATATATACGGAAACAGCAGAACCCCTGACAAATTAAATCAAAAACTGAATACAGCCAAAAGCCCCCACAACATAAAAAAGACAGTCCGTCAAAGAAACGCCCAAAAGCACCGCCCTCTTTGACGGACTGTCTTTTTTATGTTAGCCTAGTCTGTAACCCCCATTTTACGTACAAAAAAGTCCGATAACCGGACAAATGAGGAGAAAACAGCAATGGCAAAATACTTCACATTTTATGAGAGAACAAAAATAGAAACCTATTTAGAGCAGGGAATAAAGCCAGTGGAGATTGCAGAGCGTTTAGAGCGAAGCTTTACCGCGGTATACCGGGAAATAAAAAGGGGAATGACGCAACAGCTTGACACACACTTAAAACCCTATCAAAAATACTTTGCCGAGACTGGACAGCGGATACAGGACAAAAAAGGACACAACAAAGGGGCAAAAATAAAGTTAAAAAACGAAAAACCCACCCTAGAAATGATAGAAAAGCTAATAACCAAAGAAAAAGCCGCCCCTTATGCGGTTAGTGTGATACTGTGCAAATCTGAAAGCCATACCCCCATATGCACAGGAACCATTTACAGCTATATCCACAAAGGAATAATCCCCAACGTAACCGACAAAGACCTTGCCTACAAAGTAAAGAAGAAAAAGAAAAAAGAGAAAGAGCACACAAGGATACGCTATCAGAAAAGCGGTGCCAACAGCATAGAGGAAAGACCCAAAGAGATAAGGAAAAGAACAGAATACGGCAACTGGGAGATGGACACGGTATACAGCGGAAAAGACAAAAGCAGTGCATGCCTGTTAGTCCTGACAGAACGGCAGACACGCGAAGAGTTAATTTACAAAATCAAAGACCGGACAGCAGACAGTGTACTGCAAAAGATAAATGAAATAGAAAAAGAACTTGGAACAGGAACCTTCAAAAGAATTTTCAAGACCATCACAGCAGACAACGGCGGCGAGTTTGCCCTTCATATAGACATAGAAACATCATGCCTGACAAGTGGAAAAAGAACAACGCTGTACTTCTGTCACCCTTATGCATCATATGAGCGCGGCAGCAATGAAAACGCGAACAAACTGATACGAAAATACATCAAGAAGGGCGAGGACATAGGAAAATACAGCGACGAACAGATAAAAGAGATAGAAAACAAAATCAACAACTACCCGCGCCGCCTGTTTGGTGGAAAAAGCACCAACGAATACAAGACAGAATTAGGAATTGCATAAAAGTCCGATAATCGGACAAAACGGAAAAAAAGACAATTAAAAAACCAAACAGGAATAGAAAGCTTACAGGCGTCGCGCCTCAAAATCCCCAAGAAGAGAAAGAAGAAAAAGGGCGCGACTTTTTTGTCGTGCAATCTGCACAAAAGAGCAGGGAGAAACACCCCTATAAAGTTGTGCAAAGTGCCAAAAATCCAATTTACTGGACTTTTTTACTCTTTAATATTGACATTTACCAGCATAGCAGCCTATTAAAGTTTCAAGATTTATGTGGAAATTCAAACGTAGAAAACACTATGTTTTGCCCCCAGCATTATGACATTGGGTAGTTGCGATACCCTGCATTATTGTGATAAATTATTAAATACAATAGTATAATCGAGGTGAAAACATGCGAAACGATATTTTAACCAATTTACAGAAGGAAATATATGACAGGTGTCAAAGAGAAACAAATAAATTTGGGATGGGGTGTTACGATCACATTGTTGAAGTGGTAAAAAATGCAGAAATTCTGGCAGAAAAATATGGAGCGGATAAAGAAGTAGTTTTGATTGCGGCATGGTTACACGATATTGCTTCCATAACAGATTATAGTCTATATGATTTACATCATATACATGGGGCAGAAATGGCATATAGCATTTTAAAAGAATATCGTTACGACAGCCAAAAAATTCGTATGGTACAGGAGTGCATTAAAAATCATAGGGGGAGTGTAAATTTAGAGAAGAATAGCCTTGAAGAATTGTGCGTGGCTGATGCTGATGCAATTTCACATTTTGACAGTGTTCCCGGTTTGTTGTATCTGGCTTATGTGCAAAAAGGAATGGGGGTTGAAGCTGGCAAGGAGTTTGTAAAGAATAAATTAGCGAGAAGCTTTCAGAAATTATCTACAGAAAGCAAACAATACTATCAAAATAAGTACGAAAAAGTAATGGAAGTCTTAAAATGACAATTCTTGGGTTTTGTTTAGAAAAGGACATTAGGAGGCGCATAGATGAAAGAAATCATTGCATATGAAATGGTATGTGATAAGACAGTGGCGTATCGAAATGACATAATTTGTGTTCCATTTGAAGAAAAATACTGGAAGGAATATAAGAAACTATATAATGAATGTTTTTATCATATGAGAAAAGCGTTGGAAGTCGAGCCAATCAATTTTTATGATGCGTATTCTCAAGTCAAAGATAAAATAAATGATATCTTCCTATATTTGCAACATGGAAAAATAATCGGTGCAGTATCTTGCTATGGAAATGAGTTAGATGATTTAATCGTTGAGAAATCGTTTCAAGGACAAGGTATAGGACAAAAATTGTTATTATGGGGAATGAATCATATAAAAGAACGAGGCTATGAAGAAATTATTTTGCATGTTGCGGAATGGAATCAAAATGCGGTAAAGTTGTATTTGAAAAATGGATTTCGTATTAAGAAAATGGAAAGGGTGCGTTAAATGTTTTATCTTGACTTTTGAGACTACTTGGTGTAGTCTGAAATAAAGACTACATATTGTGGTCTGTGAAAGGAGCATGAAATATATGGCAGAAATACAATTGGGTGTTATTGAGGCACGATATGCGGATATGATTTGGGCGCATGAGCCGGTTACGTCGTCGGAACTGGTAAAAATGACAGCGGTAGAATTTAACTGGAAGAGAACCACGGCACATAATGTATTGCGGAGACTGATAGACAAAGGATTGTTCCGCAATGAAAATGGAGTGGTAACTGCTGTGATTTCGAGAGATGAATTTTATTCCATGCAGAGCAGACAATATGTGGAAGATACTTTTGACGGCTCCCTTCCGGCATTTCTTGCGGCATTTATGCAGGGCGCCAAGATTACAGCGGATGAAGCGGAAGAAATCCGCAGAATGATTGACAGGGCAGAGGAGTAAAGGGTATGGGCGATATTTTCTTGAAATTATTCAATATGAGCATTACTGCCGGCTGGTTCATATTGGCAGTTTTATGCATCAGGCTGTTCTTTCGAAAAATTCCAAAGTGGGTGAATTGCATGTTGTGGGGAGCGGTAGCAGTCAGGCTGGTTTGTCCGTTTTCCATTGAAAGCCAGCTCAGTGTACTGCCGAGTTCAGAACCGATCAAATCCAGTACGGTTGTGGAAGGGGAGGGGCATAAGTATATACCGTCCATAGACAGCCGTCTGACGATTGTGGAAAATACGATCAATCCGATGCTGACAGAAACCTTTGCATATAGTGAAGCAAACAGTGCGGCACCCTTTCAGATCGTTACATATATTGCCAGTCTCATCTGGGTCTGTGGTATGGTGCTGTTCCTCATTTGTGCAGTGTGCAGCGCTTTCAAACTACAGAAGCTTGTAAGAGAAGCGGTATGTGTCAGGGAGAATATTTACATTGGTGATGCCATAAAATCACCGTTTATTTTGGGCATTGTCAGGCCAAGGATTTATCTTTCTTCTGCATTGGGTGAGACAGAGATGAGCTATATCCTTGCACACGAATCTGCACATCTGAAAAGAAAAGACCATTGGTGGAAAGTGCTGGGTTATTTACTGTTGTGTGTCTATTGGTTTCACCCTCTTTGCTGGATTGCATATTCCCTGTTCTGTAAGGATATTGAACTGGCATGTGATGAAAAGGTAGCCAAAGATATGACGTTCCATGAGAAAAAAGAGTATTCGAAAGTATTGTTATCCTGTGCGGGACAGAGGCGTCTGATTCTGGTGTGCCCGTTGGCTTTTGGGGAAGTGGGCGTAAAGGAAAGAGTGAAATCTGTATTGAATTATAAAAAACCGACATTATGGATTATGATGGCAGCAGTGGCAGTATTCGTGGTACTGGCGGTATGCTTTTTGACGAATCCCACCAAAGCGTATCAGATCAAAATTACCATTCCCGCGGGAAGTACAAAACCCGTTTGCTATTCAGACGAAGAAATCAGTCCGAAGGGTAATATGCTTACCTTATATGCTGGTGAAGGACTTGGAGATACGGAAATTACATTGCTGCCGGTAGAGGTCAGGGAGGAAAATGCTTACGACGAACCAGCCTATATTACACCGGGAATGCCTGTGAAGATGGACGTAGAAAAAGGCGCATGGTTTAAAATAGGCGTAAATGTGCAGAATACGACAGATGAAAGTAAGGACGTGTATGTATCTGTAAAAAACGTGGAAGTACGGATTGCTTCTGCAAAGGAAGTTGAAGATAGTAACTTATCCACAGGACAGACGCCAAGTGAGGAAGATGCTGCATCGCAGGAGACTTTCGTTGATATGCAGGTATCTGATATTTTAAACGAAAGCAGTCCCGTTACCGTATCAAGGGAAGATGCGCGAATCTTTCGTGCCTTTATTGAGGCTGGGGAGTGGCATGAGGGTACTTCGGACTGTTTGAATAACTGTGAATTTATATTTGATGGAAATACGGTAAGATATCATTCCGATTGCGGAACCTTTAACGATTCTGTTTACAACAGACATATCACGCTTAGTGAAGAAGACAAATCGGAAGTGAATGCTATTCTTGAACAATATATTTTTTTACAGGCGGAGGAAATGCCGGCAGAAAATGATGCTATACAGAATATCACGCTTTATGAACAGCCGGAACCCGACAAGATATGTATAAAAGTACAGCCTTCCATGATAAGGGAGTACGCGTATTATTATTATATTCCTACAGACAAAGACCAAGAATGGCTGTCATCACAGGTAGAGGTGCTGGATTTGGAAGGAAAACCATTTGACAAACGATGGGAAGGTCATAAGGAGCGAGGCTGGCAGATCATCTATAATGGTGCAGAAATCAGAGCATTTGAAGGAGGGTACTTGTATTATACATATGATGATGCAAATGGTTTGATGGAGTGCTTTATAGAAGCACCCAAGTTGTGCGACTATATACAAATTATGCTGAGCGAGGAAATCGGTTATCAAGAGTTTGATGTTTCCAAAATAAAAGATATTGTTTCCGCGAAGCTAGATGTGAAGTCTGCTTTGACCGGCGGGCAATTTTATAGTCAGACCATAACAGATGCAGAGACACTGCAAACGTTTGAAGAGTGGTTTGGCAATGCAAAATATATATATGGCGGAACAGAATGCGGAACACAGTGTGCCTGTCTGGAATTGACGTTGGCAGACGGGGAGGTAGTGAAACTGTCAATGGCTACAGACAGTTGTCCGAATTTCCATATAGGCGGAGTTGCCTATGATTACCGTCCGGTGTCAGATTGGAATAATCGTGAGTTTTACAAATGCTTCAATGAGATACCGTGGGAGTATGCTCATGTGCCATAAAGTAACACACAAGAATTTGTCAGACAGCAGCCTGCTATTCCGAATAAACTTGTTTGTCACTTGACTTTTCCATCCTTTTATGATATCCTCAAGAAAACGAATGGGTGAGGTGAAAAGATGATTAACTTTTCTTGCAAATAAATTGGAATATACAATGATACTTTGGGTTTACAGTATCATTGTATCCGTTGCAAGAAAGTTAAAAGTCTATTCACTCGATATATTGTAGTCGTTTCACTCCTGATATGGGGTGATACTATTATGCTGTAACGAGCTGCAAGAATTGGCTTTCTTGCAGCTCTTATTTTATGTCTTTGATACTCAGGAACAACGGAGGACTACAATATGTCAATGATTCGAGTTGAAAACCTTACCTTTGCCTATCCATCCAGTTATGATAATATTTTTGAAAATGTTAATTTTCAAATTGATACAGATTGGAAACTTGGGTTTATTGGTAGAAACGGCAGAGGAAAAACCACTTTTCTAAATCTCCTGCTTGGGAGATACGAATACCGGGGAAAAATACAAGCCTCGGTGCAATTTGATTACTTTCCATATCCTGTTGATGATAAAAGCAGGATAACTTCGGACATTTTCTCAGAAATATGCCCACTGGCAGAAGAATGGGAACTGTTAAGGGAACTGTCTTATCTGGAAGTCCGTGAAGATGTGCTTTGGAGACCGTTTTGCACACTTTCCAACGGAGAACAGACAAAGGTTTTGCTTGCCGCACTCTTTTTGAACAATGGTCACTTTTTGCTGATCGACGAGCCGACCAACCATTTGGACACTCGGGCGAGGGAAATCGTCTCTGCTTACTTGAAACGAAAGAAAGGATTTATATTGGTGTCGCATGACCGCCGTTTCTTAGATGGCTGTGTTGACCACATTTTATCGATTAACCGTACAACGATTGAAGTACAAAAAGGAAATTTTTCTTCGTGGTGGGAAAACTTCGAGCAGCAGCAGAAGTATGAAACGGCACAAAATGAACATTTGAAGAAAGATATAAAACGGTTACAGCAATCGGAAGTACGGCTGGCCGCATGGTCTGACTCTGTGGAAAATTCAACAGCGAGTGCAGCGGCAAAGAGAAGAGCAGCCAAAATGATGAAACGCTCTAAATCCATTGGCTCACGGCGTCAAAATGAAGTAGAGCAAAAATCCAGACTTCTAAGGAATAGGGAAAAAGCGGATGATTTGAAGATTTTCCCCTTGCAATATTTTGCAGATACGCTGCTTACTGTATCGGATGTAGTACCGATTTTTAATGGAAAAGGTATCTGTCAACCCGTCTCTTTTGAAATAAAGCAAGGGGAGCGTATCGTCCTTGACGGAAAAAATGGAGCAGGAAAAACAAGCCTGCTAAAGTTGCTGATGGGGCAGCCGATTGAACATTTTGGCACACTTGCAATCGGTTCAGGTATCATCTTGTCCTGCGTCACGCAGGACACCTCAAAACTCAAAGGCACTTTGTCAGAGTTTGCAGAAATCCATCATATTGATGAAAGTTTGTTCAAGGCGATTTTGCGAAAGATGGACTTCCCACGAATCCAATTTGAGAAGAAAATGGAGGACTTTTCAGCCGGGCAAAAGAAAAAGGTGTTGATTGCAAAAAGCCTGTGTGAACAGGCGCACCTCTATGTGTGGGACGAACCGCTAAACTATATTGATATTTATTCTCGAATACAAATTGAAAAACTGATAAAAGAGTTTTCGCCAACCATGATTTTTGTAGAACATGATCTCGCATTCAGAAATAACATAGCAACCAAAAGCATTCACATGGCTACCGAATAGCAAAACCAGCCGAGCCAGTCAACGGTCAAGATGAACGGCGCATTTCATGCGCCGCCGTTGACAGCCTCGCCCGTCTTTGCTGGTAAGCAATCAAGGGGCAACAGCAAGGAGTGCTGCCGCCCGGATTGCGTGACCGAGGTACGCCGAGGGAACACCGTCCTTGTGGTTTCCGGCTACTTCAAACAGGACACTACCGCCACCGCCGCCGACAAGATGATGAAAGTGCTGGAAGCGGCAGAAAAAAGGATTGCAGAACTCTCCGCCATCTTCAAGCGGCTGTATGAGGACAGCGTGGCGGGGCGCATATCGGACGAGCGTTTCACGGAGCTTTCGGCAGACTA
>ERZ808037.824-NODE-824-length-24750-cov-30.812994_pt1 | contig 24750 bp, 20 predicted proteins | sample MGYA00380190_ERZ808037 | MGnify/ENA primary metagenome ERZ808037 (study PRJEB31490, sample SAMN06133399) | mouse gut metagenome | isolation source: J9 | host: mice | place: China: Chengdu | collected 2015-05 ... | reverse complement strand
TTCAAATCCGCGCCTCCACACGGCAATCACAATCCATTTTCGGATTGTGAAAGCGGGCCTTTAACTGAATATCCCTAATTAATGGAGGGGGGTAGTGAATATTTGTTAGTGAGAACATGGCGCGATTTAGGATTTATAAAATAAAAACTCACGGCCGAAAAATGACATCTCAGCCGTGAGTTTTTAGTTACTATATGTTATTAAGGATTACTCTGCCTTTGTCGCTGTATCGGCAGATTCTGTCTGCGGTTTGAGCCAACGGTCAAACCAACGGAAGAACAGGCGTTGCCACATCACAGCGTTCTGCGGTTTTAGAATCCAGTGGTTTTCATCCGGGAAAATAACCATCTCGGCCGGTATGCCGCGCAGCTTGGCAGCATTGAAGGCCATTTCTCCCTGTGATGACAGGATACGATAGTCGTACTCACCGTGTGATATCATGATCGGTGTATCCCAGTTGTCGACATATTTATGTGGCGAACATGCGAATGTACGTTGTGCCACAGCGTTGTCCTTATCCCAGAATGCGCCTCCCATGTCCCAGTTGGCAAACCACATCTCTTCAGTCTCGAGATATTGAGCTTCCATATTGAAGATGCCGGCATGAGCGAGGAGTGCAGCGAAGCGATGATTGTGATTACCTGCAAGCCAATATATCGAGAAACCTCCATATGAAGCTCCGGTAGCCCCGATGTGCTCGGAATCCACATACGGATACTGCTTCATGTAATCGACTGCGGCGAGATAGTCGCGCATGTTCTGTCCGGGATAGTCACCGGAGATCTGTGCGTTCCATTCAGTGCCGAATCCGGGAAGTCCGCGGCGGTTCGGCGCGATCACGATATATCCCTTTGATGCCATGAGTGCAAGGTTCCAGCGAGTGCTCCAGAACTGGCTGACAGCCTGCTGAGGGCCACCTTGGCAGTAAAGGATGGCAGGGTAGGTCTTTGTGGAATCGAAATCAGCGGGATATAGTGTCCATACGAGCATCTCTTTCCCGTCGGTTGTCGGCACCATTTCCTTCCTTACTGTCGGCATCTTTAGGGAGGATAGAAGTTCGGTGTTGACATTTGTCAGTCGCTTCACCTCTCCGTTGGCTATGCTGACGATCTCATTTGGATAAGTCATGGCATGCTGGCGTGAGTATATCGTGCCGTTGTCGGATACCATGAGTCCTGCATAATCACATATGCCTGAAGCTATCTCTTTGACTTCATGGGAAGCGACATCAATTGTGAATACAGGTGTCACGCCACCTTTGTGGGCAATGAAATTGATCGACTTTCCGTTAGGAGCCCAGGCGATCTCGTTGACTGAGAAGTCCCAGTTGTCGGTGAGATCGGTCTTTTCTCCGGATGCCATGTCGAGTGTGAATATGCGGTTCTTGTCACTCTCGTATCCGTCATGTTCCATGGAAAGCCATGCAAGCTTTGTCCCGTCAGGTGAGAATGTCGGGTTGGTGTCGTAGCCCATCATCCCCTCGGTGAGATTGCGGGTCGACTCATCTGCGAGATTATAAAGATAGAGATCTGAATTGGTGGATATGGCATATTCCTTACCTTCCTTCTTGCGGGAGGTGTACACGATGCTTTTTGAGTCGGGAGCCCAGGCAAATGACTCCGAGCCTCCGAATGGCAGCATAGGCGATTCATAGCGGGGTTCGTCGGCCATAATATCTACAGGGTTTACAGCTTTAGACCCGTCAAAATCAGCGATAAATGGATGGGGGATTTCCTTGACCCACTGGTCCCAATGTTTATACATCATGTCGTCAATGACACGTCCTGTAGCTTTGGGAAGATCGGGGTATATATCCTTTGCGTCGCGGGAGTACTTGATGTTGGATATCAGGAGCACCTTGCTTTCGTCGGGAGAGAAGAGGAATCCGTTCACACCTTTCTCCATGTCGGTGACTTGCTTGCGGTTAGAGCCGTCGGCATTCATCACCCACAGTTGAGCGACGTCGTCGGGAGCGTATATGAACGCGATTTTATTTCCGCCGTCTATCCAGCAATACGCGCTTTCGCTTTTTGAAGTCTTGGTGATGCGCTTGATGTCCGATCCGTCGGCATTCATTACGTAGAGATCCATATTGCTGCGGTTCTCTTCAAGGCTTTCGTAAGAGATACCGAAAAGCACTTTGCTGCCGTCGGGCGAAACCACAGGTGCGCCCACCGTGCCGAGAGCCTCTATCGCATCAATGTCAAAGACACCTGTAGCTGAGGTAAAATCCGGTTTGTCGATGATTTTCTCATTACTATCTGACGAAGCCGAGCATCCGGCAAGAAGTGTCGCGATAGCGGTCGAGGTCATAATTGATTTGAAATTCATGGTTATTATTTGATAAGGTATTGCGAGGATATTGATTCGTGAGTGTGTACCCTACGGATGGTGTCGGCAAACAGACGTGCCACCGAAAGTATGGTCACTTTATGGCAGGATTTATTGAATGGTATTGAATTGGTGAACATGATCTCGACAAGAGCAGAGTTGTCGACACGCTCTGATGCCGGATCGCTCATTATTGCGTGAGAGCATAAGGCTCTTACACTTCGTGCCCCTGATTCCATCATAAGGTCGGCCGCCTTGGTTATTGTGCCGGCTGTGTCTACCATATCGTCGACAAGGATCACATCCTTATCCTTGACATCGCCAATGACTGTCATTGTGGCAACTACATTGGCCTTTGCGCGCTGCTTATGGCAAAGCACAAGGGGAACATTGAGATATTTGGCATAGCTGTTGGCGCGTTTTGCACCGCCTACGTCCGGTGAAGCTATTACGAGATCCTTCAGCTTGAGAGACTGTATATAGGGAATAAATACTGACGATGCATACAGATGATCCACCGGTATATCGAAGAAGCCCTGGATCTGGTCGGCATGAAGGTCCATGGCTATCACACGGTCTACACCGGCTGTCGTGAGAAGATTTGCGACAAGCTTTGCCGCTATGGAGACACGAGGCTTGTCCTTGCGGTCCTGACGTGCCCAACCGAAGTAGGGGATGACTGCGATAATCGATGCTGCCGATGCACGCTTGGCGGCATCAATCATGAGAAGCAGCTCCATAAGATTGTCGGAATTGGGGAAGGTGGACTGCACGAGATATACCTCGCATCCACGTATGGATTCCTCAAATGAGACTTCAAATTCGCCGTCGGCAAAGTACTGAATGTTCATCTTACCCAGTTCGCAACCCAGTTCACGGCAGATTTCTTTAGCCATGTACTGTGATTTGGTACCGGCAAAAACTTTGATTGGTGGAAGATTGTCAATCATAATATGTGATAATGAAGAGTTTGGGCTTTCCTTAAGCTTTATGTGTGCAAAATTACTAAAAATCCACTTATAAGAGTGCTTTATTTGTTAAAAAATAGGGCACGCTTATCGGGATGCCTTATAATTGCGCCATTTCTCTAAAAGTGCGGACATGTCATCGGGTATCGGTGCTGTGAAGAACATTTCTTCTCCGGTCACTGGGTGGACAAATCCGAGTGTACGGGCGTGGAGTGCCTGACGCGGGCATATTTCGAAACAATTGGCTATAAACTTTTGATACGAGCCTGAACGTTCGCCTCTCAATATCTTGTCGCCTCCATAGCGGGCATCGCTGAATAAAGGATGGCCAATGTGGGTCATATGGACTCTTATCTGATGCGTGCGTCCTGTCTCAAGCACACATTTTACAAGAGCCGTATGCCCGAAATCCTCAATTGTCTCGTAATGTGTCACGGCATGTTTGCCTGTAGGATCATCGGGTGGAAGCACTGTCATCTGAAGTCGGTCCTTGGGATTTCGCCCAATGTTGCCTTCTATTCTTCCGTTTGCCGGGTTCGGACAGCCCCACACGAGGGCATTGTATTCTCGTTTTGTTGTCTTATTGAAAAATTGTCGGCCAAGATGGGTCTTGGCGTCAGGTGTCTTTGCTATGACGAGTAGTCCCGATGTGTCTTTGTCGATCCTGTGCACAAGCCCGAGACGTGGATCCGAGACATCATATTCCGGATTGTCACGGAAATGCCATGCGAGAGCATTGACAAGTGTGCCGGAATAATTGCCATGTCCGGGGTGCACCACCAGTCCGGCTGGCTTGTTGACCACAAGCACTGTGTCATCTTCATAAACTATGTCCAGCGGTATGTCCTGGGCTATGATCTCGAATTCATAGCGGGGGCGGTCCATCACCACCTGTATGACATCAAGCGGCTTTACACGGTAGTTCGATTTTACCGCTTTCCCGTTCACGAATATGCATCCTGCATCGGCGGCCTGCTGCACACGGTTGCGGGATGAATGTTCAAGCCGCGCTACAAGAAACTTGTCGACGCGCAGCAACTGCTGCCCCTTGTCGGCTATGAACCTGAAATGCTCATACAGCTCACCTGTTCCGGTGCTGCCATCCGAGGGGATGGACTCATCGGGCAGGTCAAAGTCTTCGGCATCAAAATCCTGAGACATTTTGCGTAATGATTAGAATAGATCGAGATGGCTTTCAATAGCCTCGGTGTCAGCGGAGACAGAATCAGTATCCGTGAAGGATTCCTGTACACCTTCTCCCACTTCAAGCTCAATGCGGGCATTTACAGGCACACGGGCTCCGGCCTGAAGACGTGCTCCTTTATACCTGACTGCGAGGACAAGATCCTTGAACTCGCTCGGTACCCTGCGCTCAACTATATTGGTTATGTCAAGACCTTCGAGTATTGAGCGGGCCTGACGGAGTGATATGTCGGACAGGGATGGGAGTGTGACCATTTTGGGCGAGAAGGCATGTATGGTAAGGAACACCTCGCGGCCTTCCTTCACTATGGTGCCGGCTTTGGGATTTTGTTCTATCACCGTGCCTGGTGCTGTGCGGGAGTCATATACGGAATCGGCAACTATGCCTTTCAGTCCCTCTGCTTCAAGAAGCGAGATGGCTTTGTCGTAGGCGAGAGTGCGCACGGCCGGCACCGATATGGTGTCGCCATGACGAGTCCATACGTCAAGCCAAAGCATTGATAGCCACCCTATGATTAAGGCGACGGCTATCATTAGTCCGATGTTCAGAAAAATCTTTTTCATCTTATTTTGTTATGGCTATGTCGAACACCTCTTCTATATTTCTTACATAGTGGAATGTCAGACCTTCAAGGTATATGGGGCGTATGTCCTCTATGTCCTTGCGGTTGTCGGAACATAGGATTATGTCTGTTATGCCGGCCCGTTTGGCAGCAAGTATTTTCTCTTTGATGCCTCCCACGGGTAGCACTTTCCCACGGAGCGTTATCTCTCCTGTCATGGCAAGACGGCTGCGTACGGGATGTCCTGTGAGCGCGGAAAGTATCGAGGTGCACAAAGTTATTCCGGCTGAAGGTCCGTCTTTGGGGATGGCACCCTCAGGCACATGTATGTGCAACGCATGTGAGTCAAACCATTCGCTCTCTATTCCGTAACGGCTGCTGCGGGAACGCACTATCTGAGATGCTATGACAGCCGATTCTTTCATCACATCGCCAAGATTGCCGGTGATGGTGAGCTTCTCGTTTTTGGACTGGGAGAAAGATGATTCTATGAACAATATCTCTCCTCCTACGGCGGTCCATGCAAGACCGACGGCGACTCCAGGATTGTCGCTGACTTCGTATCGCTCGGGAGTGAATCGTTCTACACCGAGATACTCACGGAGTGCTTCGGGGGTGACCTTAAGAGAGTATTCGTCACCACGCATCTTTCTGAGCACAATGCGACGCACCACTTTGGCTATCTGTTTCTCAAGCTGGCGTACACCGCTCTCACTTGTGTAGCTTTCCACCATTTTTGTTATGGCCTCGGTGGTAAATTCTATCTCATCTTCTCCGAAACCATTTTCTTTGCTTACCCTCGGTATGAGATGGCGGCGGGCTATCTCGATTTTTTCTTCGATAAGATATCCTGAGATATCGATTATCTCCATTCGGTCGAGAAGCGGCTGCGGTATTGTTGATAGGGTGTTGGCTGTGGCTATGAAAAGGACATGTGACAAGTCATAGTCCACATCCACATAGTTGTCATGAAAATGGCTGTTCTGTTCCGGATCAAGCACTTCAAGGAGAGCTGCCGACGGATCCCCTTTGAAATCATTGCCGGTTTTGTCTATTTCGTCAAGCAGCAGCACCGGATTGGAACTCCCGGCACGCTTTATGGCATCGATGATACGTCCGGGCATTGCGCCTATATATGTGCGCCGGTGACCGCGTATCTCGGCTTCGTCATGCAGGCCGCCGAGTGAGACACGCTGGTATTTACGGTTGAGGGCCCGTGCTATTGACTGTCCGAGAGATGTCTTGCCTACTCCGGGTGCGCCCACCAGACATATTATAGGTGAACGTCCTTGTGGAGTATTCATCATCACGGCCAATTGCTCAAGTATGCGTTCCTTTACTTTTTCAAGTCCGTAATGATCGCGGTCGAGGGTGCGTTCGGCCTCTGAAAAATCAGCATTGACGGTATCCTCCACATTCCATGGCAGGTCAGTGAGAACTTGAAGGTAGCTGTATTGCACAGAATAATCAGGACTTTGCGGATTGAGACGGCGCAGTTTCTCAAGCTCTTTATTGAAAGTAGCCCTTACATTTTCGGGCATGTTGAGCCCGGCAGCTTTTTTTTCGAATACTATGCTGTCGTCGTCATTCCCATAGAGTTGCTCACGAAGTGCCTCGAACTCATGCTGGAGGAAATGGTTACGCTGTTGCTCGTCAATATTTTTCATGGCCTTGCGACGTATTTCGGAACGAATCTCGAAGAACTGTTCCTGACGTGCTATAAGTGCCATAAGTTGCATAGCCCTGTCCTTCAGCCGTGAATGCTTAAGAAGCCCCATTTTTTCCGACAGCTCGAATCCGGCGTGTGTGGATATCATATTGACCATCAGTCCGGGAGCCTTGAGATCTTTGATATTGACCATCAGCTCATTGGAGTTATCGCTGTTCTGCCCGAGCATACGCAGGGTAGTGGAGCGTATATCCTCAATGAGCACTGCAAACTCCTTGTCGGTAGGGCGCGGTGTCGTTTCACGACATTCTTTGGCTATGACAGAAAGAGATCCGGGAATGGTTTCTCCGGGACCTTCCCCTACGATTTTTACTTTCCCTCTTGCACTAAGGATCGCAGTGGTGCTTCCGTCAGGGAGGTCGAGGACTTTGACAACATCCGCTATGACCCCATAGGCATTAAGGTCCTTGACTGTAGGGTTTTCTATTCCTGGGTCGGTCTGACAAAAGACTCCAACAGGTATTTTCTTTTCAATTGCAGCATTGACGGTCCTGATAGTGAGGTCTCTGCCCATCATAATGGGGACTGTGACAAATGGAAACAGCACCATGTCACGCAGAGGTATGACCGGAAGATCACTGAGCGTAGGGAGGGTCTGTTTGCCGTCGGGAGAGATGTCAATCTGGCCGATTGATATTATCTTTGGTTCATCTTTCATGTGCAGTCGGATAGTGTGCCTGAATTTGAGCCCCCAAAGTTACGAAAAATAAGGAACGTGACAAAATGAAGTGAGCCCTAAAAGCTTTTTGCGCGCTTTCAGGGCTCACTGTGAGTTGGATTGGGATATGTCTGTTTAGTCGAAAACCTTATCCCAGTCTTTCCATACCGCTTCATATCCGAGCTTACGGATCTCTTCGGTCACAGCCTTGGGGGAACGAGGGTCCGATACCTCAAACTGTTCCAAAGCGTCGGGGGTAGAACGGTAGCCTCCGGGTTCGGTTTTGCTTCCGGCACTCATTGACGTGACTCCGAGCTTCATCATGTTGGCACGGAAAGTGGGATTCTCACGTGTGGAGTAGGATATGTCGACATCATGATCGAATATGCGGAATGCGAATGTGACCTGTGCGAGTTCGCGGTCGCTCATCACCACTTTCGGCTGGTATCCGCCTTCTGCGGGACACATGCGCGGGAAGTTGATGCTGTACTTCGTTTTCCAGTAATTCTTACGCAGATATCTCAGATGGCGGGCAAGCATTGTGAGATCGGTCCGCCAGTCCTCGAGTCCTATGAGGACTCCCATGCCTATTTTGTGAACTCCGGCCTGCCCCATGCGGTCAAAACCGTTGACACGCCAGTCAAATATCGATTTCATCCCTTTAGGATGATATTTCCGATAATTCGCTTTGTGGTAAGTTTCCTGGAAACATACCACACCGTTTAGTCCGCTGTGAGTGAGCCGCTCGTAGTTTTCGGCACTCATTGGCCCCACCTCTATTGTCAGGTTGTTGAAATAGGGGCGTGCTGTGCGGATCACCTGCTCGATGTAGTCGGCACCATTGACCTTTGGATGTTCACCCGACACAATGAGAAGATTCTCGAACGGTCCAAGTTCACGGATGGCCTCACACTCAGCTTTGACCTGATCCATGGTCAGAGTCACGCGTGTGAGAGGATTATTATGGTTAAAGCCGCAGTACACACAGCAGTTGGCACATTCGTTGGATACATAGAGTGGTATGTACATGGAGATGGTCTTGCCAAAACGCTCCATGGTGTAACGATGGCTCAGCCTTGCCATTTCCTCGAGGAACGGTTCGGCAGCAGGAGAGATGAGTGCCATGAAGTCCTCTACAGTCAGATGCTCTTTACGCAATGCCGTACGGACGTCGGCTGCTGTACGGGAAGCTATAAAACGCCCGGTCTCGTCCCAGTCATATTTTTCTAATTCGTCTGAAAACATATTCTCAGCTATTTAACGCAATCCTCAGCAATTTTTGCCGCTTCCTTGTCATTGACAAGTTGGCGCGTGATGCGCATGGCGCAGAAGTTGGGACCGCACATTGTGCAGAAGTGATCGTCGTCTTTATGACTTTCCACATAATATTGCCGCGCGCGTGCCGGATCAAGCGAAAGGTTGAACTGGTCTTTCCAGCGGAATTCAAATCGGGCTTTGCTCATGGCGTCATCACGCACTTGTGCTCCCGGATGGCCTTTTGCGATGTCGGCGGCATGTGCAGCGATCTTATAAGTGATAACCCCATTGCGCACATCTTCAAGATTAGGCAGCGCGAGATGTTCCTTAGGTGTGACATAGCATATCATGGCAGTGCCCATCCATGCGATCTGTGCCGCACCTATGGCTGATGTGATATGATCATATCCCGGTGCGATATCGGTGGTCAGAGGCCCGAGTGTGTAGAAAGGAGCCTCATGGCACTTGTCGATCTGACGGTCCATGTTTTCTCTGATCTTGTGCATGGGCACATGTCCGGGGCCTTCTATGAGCACCTGCACATTATGCCGCCAGGCAATTTCTGTGAGCTCGCCGAGAACATCGAGCTCAAGGAACTGTGAGCGGTCGTTGGCGTCATGGATGGATCCGGGACGCAAGCCGTCGCCGAGAGATACGGCTACGTCATATGCGGCAAGGATCTCACAGATCTCATCGAAATGGGTGTACAGGAAGTTTTCTTCGTTATGTATCACAGCCCAGCGGGTCATTATAGATCCTCCTCGTGAGACTATGCCTGTAAGGCGTTCTTTCACCATGTCGGCATGAGCCTTGAGTGCTCCGGCATGGATGGTGAAGTAGTCCACACCCTGCTCTGCCTGTTCTATAAGGGTGTCACGATATATTTCCCATGTGAGGTCCTCGACCTTTCCGTTAACTTTTTCCAAAGCCTGGTATACAGGCACTGTGCCTACAGGGACAGGGCAGTTGCGTATGATCCATTCGCGGGTCTCATGTATATTGTCTCCTGTGGACAGGTCCATGAGTGTGTCACCGCCCCAATAGCAGCTCCACACCGCTTTGCTCACCTCTTCTTCTATTCCTGAAGAGAGGGCAGAGTTGCCTATGTTGGTATTGAGCTTGACGAGAAAGTTTTTGCCGATTATCATGGGCTCGGCCTCCGGGTGGTTGATATTAGCCGGCAATACTGCTCGTCCGGATGCAATCTCTTGGCGCACGAATTCCGGAGTGATGTGGCTGTCTATCCCCATGGCTTTGGCATTGTTGTTCTCGCGTATGGCCACATATTCCATCTCCGGTGTTATTATCCCTTTTTTTGCGAGAGCCATCTGGGTTATTTCACAGCCGCTCTTTGCTCGTCTTGGCGCATAACGGTGAGCGAAACGTATATTGTCGAGCGATCTGTCGTTCTCGCGCATACGTCCGTATTCCGAAGTTATGGCGGGGAGCTGCTCAAGATCATCGCGTAGGGCGGTAAGTTCCTCACGTATGCGTGGAAGACCTTCGTTGATGTTGATGCTTACAGACGGATCGGTGTACACGCCGCTGGTGTCATAGACATAGACCGGCTCGTTTTCACTGATGATCCTTTCTCCGTTTTCTATATTGACGGTCGGTGTGAGATTTACTCGTCGCATGGCGACCCTGATAGGGAACATCTCACCGTCGATATATACCTTTTCTGATCCGGGATAGGAATTTATGTCGATATTTTCTATAGTCATAGCTGTAGGGTTGTCAGGCGGTTAAAGATCGAGGAATGCAGTCAGTGGACTTGTCGCGCTTGCAGAGTCGCAGACCGAACCAAGTCCGGCGAGATATGCCTTACGACCGGCCTCGACAGCGAGTTTGAATGCGACAGCCATTTCAACTGGGTCACCTGCGACTGCGATGGCAGTATTTACAAGCACAGCGTCAGCACCTATCTCCATTGCATCGGCGGCATGTGACGGTGCTCCGAGCCCGGCATCAACTACAACCGGCACACGGCTTTCGGCTATGATTATCTCGAGAAGATCACGTGTCTTAAGGCCCTTGTTTGTGCCTATCGGCGCGCCGAGAGGCATTACCGCCGCAGTGCCGACCTCTTCAAGGCGTTTGCATAGCACAGGGTCAGCCTGGATATAGGGGAGGACTTTGAACCCTTGACCGGCAAGGATCTCAGTAGCTTTGAGTGTCTCGATAGGATCGGGGAGAAGATATTTGGGGTCAGGATGTATCTCAAGTTTGATGAAATCTGTGCCGAAGCAGTCACGTGCAAGGTTTGCGGCAAGCACAGCTTCCTCGGCATTACGTACACCTGAGGTATTGGGAAGGAACTGCACGTTCTCGCGGTTGATATGAGCAAGCATATCATCCTCCTCTTCATGCTGCATGTCGATACGCTTCATGGCCACCGTTATCATCTGCGAGCCGGATGCAAGGATGGATTCAAGCATAAGACGGTTGGACGAGAATTTACCTGTGCCTACGAACAGGCGCGAAGTGAATTCTTTTCCGCCGATTGTGAGAATGTCTTTCATTGTAGTCTTGTATTATTTATTTCTTGTTTGAATTCAGGGCTGAGAGTATGCGCCGGGTGTAATCAACTGGATCCGGTGCGTTTATTATGGAACCGCTCACAGCGATTCCGTTCACTCCTGTACTCATGATCGCCGGTATATCTTCGATGGAAATACCTCCGATAGCAACGATAGGGAGAAGCACATCCGCTTCGCGGACTTTATTTACCACATCCCTGTAGCCATCTGTCCCGAGCAGGGGCGACAGATTTTTCTTGGTGGTGGTGTAGCGGTAAGGACCGAGCCCAACATAGTCGACATCCCATCCTTTTAACCGGACTATATCATCCGCAGTATTGGCTGTAACACCTATTATGGCTTCAGCCCCCATTATCTCGCGGGCCTGCAGCGGATCCATGTCATTCTTGCCTAAATGTACACCGTGGACACCCATTTCCATGGCAAGCTCTACTCTGTCGTCAAATACAAGGAACGCTTCATTCTCCTTGCACAGCGGGATTATTTCGAGTGCTGTCTGTCGGAATTCCTCATCCGAAGCATCTTTCATTCGTAATTGGATCCATTTGCATCCCCCTTCGAGTGCCATCTGTACTTCTTCGGCTATGCTGTACCGGTCGCTGGGGTGGGTTATGAACATTAACATATTGATCGTGTATGTGTTGCGAATTTATGGATTTCTTCAGGTGTGCTCTCCCAGGGGATGGACCCGAGCATGGCATATCCTGAAAAATTATATTTTCTTATTCCGGCAATGTTGTCAGCTGAGATGCCTCCGAGTGCTATAATGGGGACTGTGGCATCTGATAGTTTGGAAAGATCCGACGGGCTGAATGCCGCTTTATAGCCTTGTTTTGATATGCTGTCAAATATCGGGCTAAGTGTCACATATTCCATCCCTTTTGCCTCGATGGCTTCTGCTATCGAATGGCACGACCGAGACAATGCCCCACGATATAATGACGGGGCAGACGGGCAACGACCGTTAAGATGCAGCCCTCCAAGATTGAAATCATTCAGAAGGTCAAAGTGACCATGGAGCACGAGTCTCCCATGGTGTTTCTGATCTATGCTTTCAATGATGCGACGCATATCCTCACGCGATGCATCGGGATGACGCAAGTGCACTCGGTGCCATCCTCCCAGCAGCAAAGCCTCGATTTTTCGGCCTTCCTCCAGGGTCGGTTCGGCTGGAGTGATTGCAATCAGCATTTTTGATTCAGCCTCCATAAAAAGCCTTGATTATGACAATCCTGTCACCTTCATTAAGGATTGTGCTCTCGCGTTTTGCAGCCGGGATCACAGTGCCGTTTATGGCGGTAGCAATACCTTGCGGTTTTATATCCCTTGCTTCTAAAGCCTGCTGGAGTGAAGATCCGGTCGGGAGGCATAAATTGATGTCATTGACTACGACGTTCATGATCGGGTGTTGTTTGGATGACGGTTCGGGTTGAAGTTTTTCAGCCGGCGCGGAGAAAAAAAGTGGTTCACAGGTCCATGTCCGCGTCCGGTCGTTACAAAAGCCCCTGCCTCAAGTGCTTTGGATATGTAGAACTTAGCAGCCCTGACCGCTGATTCAAGATCATATCCGAGCGCAAGATAGGAAGCTATTGCCGACGATAGTGTGCAACCGGTGCCATGGGTGTTGACTGTATTTACCGCATCGGCCCGGAGTTCAATACCCTTTGGATTGTTGTCGAGATATAGATAGTCTATTTTGTAATCTTTCCGGTCGGAATCCCCTCCTTTAAGCAGCACATTTCTGCATCCCATTTCCATGAGTATTCTGGCCTGGAGGTCAGTATCAGTCTCACCGGTAAGTGCTTCCGCTTCATTTCTGTTGGGGGTTACTATAGTAGATAACGGGAAAATCCTTTTAATTATAAGGTCAATGGCATCATCTTCAAGCAATCTGGAGCCTGAGGTTGAGACCATGACCGGATCCACTACAACATTGTCGGGCCTATACTGTTCGATTTTGTCTGCCACAGCTGCTGACACTTCATAATTACACAGCATTCCTGTTTTTATAGCCATAGGAGGGATGTCCTCCATTATCATGTCAATCTGGTCGGCTACAATTGACCCTGTGGAAGGCATTATTGACCGGACTCCGGTGGTGTTTTGTGCAGTGAGAGATGTAATGGCTGTCATGGCATAGCATCCGAGAGCGGATATAGTCTTTATATCAGCCTGAATGCCGGCACCTCCGGAGGGGTCGCTTCCGGCTATGGAAAGCACTGGTATATATTTCCTCATCGCCTTAATCTTGGTTTGATCTGTTGATTGACAAAGCGATGATCCGTATATCTACGGGCGTATTGGAATATGAGCCAATCCCTTCGTCGGTACTAACCGCATCAGGTTCAGAGGGTATTATCTCAGCCATTGCCGAAAGAGCACGGCACCCCTTTGTCGATGCAAAGATAACTCTTTATCTCAATTATTCCAAAAAAATATCTTGCATCACTTTATTGTTTGCTATATGAAGTATCAGTCCCCGAGAAACGAGGTAACACAGAAATGCGATCCATAGACCGTCATTTCCCAAATAAGGAAACAGAATGAAGAATAATGTGAAATATATCACTGTCGCGGCGGCCATTGACAGCAGCATTTCGCGTGTGCGCGTTATGCCAATGTAGACACCATCCCATGTGAATGCCAGAAATCCCATGACAGGGATCAATATAACCCAGTGGATGTATTCTCTGGATGCTTCAATTACATCAAGGTCTCCGCTTAGAAGTGTCATGATCCACTCACCACAGAAGAAGTATGCGAGCGTGAATATGAGTGCGACCCCAGTCCCCCAGTATAACAGGGCTCTGACGCTTTGGCTCATTTTAAATTTGTCTTTTGCTCCCAGGCAATTGCCGCACAGTGATTCACCGGCAAATGCAAAGCCGTCCATAAAATATGAGAACAGTATGAAAAATTGCATTAGCAGGGTGTTTACCGCAAGGACTATCGTGCCTTGCTGGGATCCTGCTCTTGTGAACCACACTGTAACAGCAATTAGACAACAAGTGCGAAAAAATATATCGGCATTAACAGAAAAGAATCGTTTTAGGGCACTTTTTTGTAATACCCTGTCCAACGTCGGTAATTTTGGACGATACTGTCGATAAATAATAAATATGAATGACAAAGCTCCTATCCATTGCGCTGACAGAGTGCCGAATGCAACACCTTCGATTTTCAACCTGAATACATACACAAGTATCAGACTGACCAGTATGTTGGAGAAGTTTATTATAAATGACACCCACATGGGTGCTTTAGGATTTTTTCTGCCTAAAGCCCATCCTGAAAATGTATATGTGCTCAGTACAGCCGGTGCCCCCCATACCAGAATCGCGAAATATTTTCCCGCCATCAACTTCACACCGCCATCAACGTCCATAATGGCAAACGATATCCATGCGATTACAGGGGAGACCAATATTATTATCAATGAAGCTGAGATCGCGACGAGTAATCCTCGCGAGAGCACAAGGTTAAGCTCATCTCCGTCATTCGCTCCATGGGCCTGGGCTGAAAGTCCGCTTGTGCCCATGCGCAGGAATGCGAAAAGCCAGTAGATCATATTGAATATCGTGCCCCCAATGGCAATCGCCGCTATATAGGAAGCATCGCCCATATGACCAACAATAGCCACGTCCATCAACGCCAACAGAGGTGTGGTTATGTTGGTGATGATGGACGGAATGGCTAATGAAAGTATCTCTCTGTTGATACTTTTCATGTCAGATTAATCCTTCAGTGCCTTTGCACGCATGGAATCCCATATCAGATATATGATAAGGAGGGCATAGACTGCAAGTCCGGTCCATTGGGTGGCAATGGCTGTCATGGGATTGGAATATTCGAAACCGAGGAATCTTGTGAGGGCCGCGAATACTCCGAAGAGTGCTCCGCCGGCTATAAGCCCTGAGGCTATCAGTGTGCCACGCTCGTTGCGTGCTGTATTGACTGCCTTGTCTTTTGAACGGCTGCCTATGAACCATGCTACAGCACCACCGACAAGAAGAGGAGTGTTGAGCTGCAGTGGAATGAACATGCCGAGACAGAATGCCAGAGCGGGTACGCCGAGCCAGTTGAGGATGAGTGCGAGAATTGCTCCCACCATGTACAGTATCCATGGTGTGTCACCCCCCATCATAAGAGGCTCGATCACTTTAGCCATGGCGTTGGCTTGCGGAGCCACAAGCGCGTTCTCACCTGTGAATCCGTACACCTGGTTCAAAAGGAGTATGACACCTCCCACGGTAGCGGCTGACACAAGTGTGCCAAGGAATTTCCATGATTCCTGCTTCTTGGGCGTAGATCCGAGCCAATAGCCGACTTTAAGGTCGGTGACAAAACCTCCGGCCATAGAGAGTGCAGTGCAGACCACACCTCCTATCACCATCGATGCAGCTATTCCTGAGGTGCCGTTCAGCCCGACAGCAACAAATATAGCTGATGCTATGATCAGTGTCATGAGTGTCATGCCCGATACAGGATTGGATCCTACAATAGCAATGGCATTGGCCGCTACGGTAGTGAAGAGGAATGCAATCACAGTTACAACGATCCATGCCACAAGAGCCTGCCAGAAGGTGTGTATCACACCGGCCCAGAAAAACACAAATACAGTGATAAGTGCTATGGCTATAAAGAATACGATGTGCTTCATGGAGATATCGGTCTGCCAGCGTATGGTTTTCTGTCCTCCGGCATTTCCTTTCAGCTCACGGGAGGCGAGTCCGACAGCCTCACGTATGATGCCGCGTGACTTCACTATTCCGATTATGCCTGCCATTGCTATACCACCGATGCCTATGAGTCGGGCGTAGTCGCTGAATATTTCAACAGGTGCAAGCGAGGCGATATCGGCCGCTCCGTATGTGCCGATAAGAGGTATTATGACCCACCATACGAATATGGAGCCGGCAAATATGATAAATGCGTACTTCAGTCCTATGATGTATCCGAGGCCCAGCACTGCGGCTGTGGTGTTGCAGCTCACGACAAGTTTGGTTTTTTCAGCCAGAGTCTGGCCCCATGAGGTCACCATAGTGTTCAATGTGTTGGCCCAGAATCCGAATGTTTCAACCACATAGTCGTAGATGCCGCCTATCAGAGATGCTATTATGAGCGTCTTGGCCTGTCCGGCATTGGCGGAGTCTTTTCCAAGACCGCTTGCAAGCACCTGAGTGGTGGCAGTAGCCTCCGGGAAAGGATATTTGCCGTGCATGTCCTTCACGAAATATTTGCGGAACGGAATGAAGAACAGTATGCCGAGGATACCTCCGAGCAGAGAACTCAGGAATATCTGAAAGAAGTTTACTGAAATTTCAGGATATTTTGCCTGAAGGATATAAAGTGCGGGAAGAGTGAAGATGGCTCCGGCTACAATCACTCCTGAGCATGCTCCGATGGACTGGATTATCACATTTTGTCCCAGCGGGTTCTGTTTTTTGAGCGCACCTGAAAAGCCTACAGCGATGATGGCTATGGGGATTGCTGCTTCAAACACCTGACCTACCTTCAGCCCGAGATATGCAGCTGCGGCACTGAAGATGATGGCAAGTATCAGACCCATGCTGACAGAGTAAGGTGTCACCTCGGGATAGTCATGCGCAGGGTGCATTATCGGACGGTAATGCTCACCCTCGCCAAGTTCTCGAAATGCGTTTTCCGGCATTTCTACGGGGTCGGCATCCTGATACACGACCTCGTCAATCTGATTTTTAGACATGTTATTAGTGTTAAGGTTATTTCTCAAAGAAGTATGAGGAGGGAAGTGGGCGGCAGTTGTATTGCGATGCCATTATCTCACCATAGGCTCCGGCCGAACGTAATGCGAGGAAGTCGCCACGGCGTATGGCCGGAAGCACTTCATCCTTTCCGAAACAGTCGGATGATTCGCATATTGGCCCTACCACATCGTAGTGATGCTTCACGTCATTAGGCGATGAGATGTTCTCTATGCGGTGATGTGCATTATATAGTGCCGGACGTATCAGATCAGTCATTCCGGCATCGACAATTGCAAATCTTTTTGTTGTTCCTTCCTTTACATATAGTACACGTGTGATGAGGCTCCCGCATTGAGCTACAACCGATCGTCCCAGTTCAAAATGCAATTCCTGGTCAGACCGCAGATGCAAATGGTTGCGGAAAACCTTAAAGTATCCCTCGAAATCCGGTATCGGATGTCGGTCGGGATCAGCATAGTCCACGCCAAGGCCGCCCCCGACATTTATGCTTTTGAATCTGATCCCTTTCTCTTCCCATTCGTCCTGTATGCGGTTGATTGTCTCGCATAGCATTACGAACGGTTCAGTCTCTGTTATCTGTGATCCTATATGGAAATGCAGCCCTGCCAGATTGATATTCTCAAGTTTCTGTGCCTTTTCAATCAATGACGGGAGTTGCTCAAGATTTATGCCAAATTTGTTCTCGGCGAGACCTGTGGTGATATATTCGTGAGTATGGGCATCGATATTAGGGTTGACACGGAGGGCAATATTGGCTTTTGTCCCCATTGATCCCGATATCTCATCTATTATTTCAAGTTCAGGTTCGGATTCAACGTTGAAGCATCCAATTCCATTGTCAAGAGCAAGCATTATCTCTGCATCAGTTTTTCCTACACCTGCGTAAACAATCTGATCGCCATGAAATCCGGCTTCAAGCGCAGCTCGTATTTCACCTCCACTTACAGCATCCACCCCGAGACCGGCTGCCTGAATGCGGCGCAGTATGCCGGGATTGGCATTGGCTTTGATAGCATAATGCACCTTGAAACGCTCGTCGCGTGAAGTGCGTTTTATTTTAGCTATCGTGCGGTCCAGCAAGGTAAGGTCATAAAAGTAAAACGGTGTCGCGAGGTCTTTGAATTCGGCTATCGGAAATCTTGCCATATGTCAGAATTTAGTTGTTAAACAGCCGTTCGCTCAGACGGTTAAGAGCTTTAATTTTATCTTCTTTGCGTATCAGGAATGATATATTGTAGTTGGATCCGCCATACGATATCATGCGCACAGGAATGTCGGCAAGAGCTTCCACCGCACGGGCTTCATATCCGGTGTTGATCCATTCCATGTTTCCGACCACACATACGATTACCATGTCTTTGTCAATGGTCACTGTGCCGAACTTCTGAAGCTCATCGGCAATTTCAGGTAGGAATCGTTCAGAGTCGATGGTCAGGGATACGCCGACCTCGCTTGTGGCGATCATGTCGATAGGTGTCTTGTATTTCTCGAATGTCTCGAAAACTTTTGTCAGGAAGCCGTAGGCAAGCAACATGCGGGAGCTTTTGATCTTGATGGCTACCACATTGTCCTTGGCGGCGACAGCCTTGATGCTCGGGTCGGAGATATTGTTGTATATAAGAGTCCCGTGTGCATCAGGGTCCATTGTGTTGAGCAGGCGTACAGGTATGTTGTTCACTTTGGCCGGAAGCACGCATGTGGGGTGAAGTATCTTTGCTCCGAAATAGGCAAGCTCTGCGGCTTCTTCGTAGTGCAGTTCACTTACCGGGGCGGTTTTTTCCACATAACGCGGGTCATTGTTGTGCATCCCGTCGATGTCGGTCCATATCTCTATTTCCTCAGCTTCGATGGCGGCACCGATCAGAGAGGCCGTGTAGTCGCTTCCTCCACGCTGTAGATTGTCGATCTCTCCTGTGGAATTGCGGCATATGAACCCCTGTGTCACAAAAATGTCGGCATCCATGTATTTGTCAAGCAGCGGCTGCAGATGGAGCTGTATATGCTGCATGTCGGGCTCGGAATTGGCTCCGGTCTTCATGAAGTCAAGAGCCGGAAGTGATTCGGCATAGAGTCCGCGCTCGTTGAGAAGTATGGTCATCATAGCGACACTCATGATCTCGCCCTGAGCAAGAATTATCTTCTCTTCAATCTCGCTAAACGTCTCTCTCTGAGTGAATGACCTTATATAGTTGAAGCAAGCCTTTATCTCTTTTAGTGCTCGCTCACGGCTTTCATGCTTGTCATATAGTGTTGACAGGGTCTTGAGATATTTAGATTCAAGAAGATTGATGGTCTCCTTGGCTCCGTTTATATTACGTTTATAGAGGTATCCGGCGATTTCTACAAGTGTGTTTGTAGTGCCCGCCATAGCTGACAGTACTATTATGTTTTTGCCTCGTTTGCTGACGAGATCGGCTACATGACGGATTCTGTCGGCCGAACCAACCGATGTGCCGCCAAATTTTAAAACTTTCATCCTTTATGCAATTTTATATTGTGATAAATATTGGAAATTTGCTCCAAAGTTACGACAAAATGTTGAATCGAGTTGCATCTTGTTAAATTATTTTGCCGACATGCGTTTGAGCAGATTGTACGACGGAACAATTCCGAGTCCACCCGCGCGGCTCAAGTCCGCAAAGGCGGCATCTCTATTGCCGAGCGACAGGAAAACGTATCCGCGGTTATAATACGCTTCACCGAAATCAGGCTTAAGTTCTATGGCTTTGTTGAAACACTGTAGAGCAGATGTATAGTCACCTTCTCCGGCAAGCATCACGCCCTTGTTGTAGTATGCTATAGGCATTGCCGGTGAAAGCTTTATCACGGAATCGATGTCGGCTATGGCTGCACGCAACTGCCCGGCGTGGGGCAATGCTATGCCGTGAATCTTTGGCGAAGCTTGTGTATCTGTCTCAGTGTCGTTATGTGAGATCTTGGAGGTAAGGTAACGTGCGTTCGCGCGAATAAGATATGCAAGAGTGAAATCCGGTGTCAGGGATAATGCTTTGTCGAGATCTGATATGGCATGCTCGTAGTCGCGGAGTGTCATGTAGTCCATCGCTCTTCCGAGATAGTCGATCGCTCTTGGAGCGTGACTTGCCATATAGGAATTATGATATTTTATAGAATTGAAATGTGTCTGGGCTGTCTCTTCATCGGTCATGGCCGGCTCATGGTTGGTGACCTGAAGTATGAATCGCAGCATACGTGTGGAATTTATATCATCGACTTCACGTATATAGTCACCGCTCATTTTAAGTTCGGTGGGTGATGTATAGTAGGATATCGCGAATATAGGTTCCATTTCTATCGCTATATTGCGGTCCTGCACTTTTCCTTTTATGCTTTTGTTGTTGAACACCTGTTCTGGCGAAGAGTTGTCATGAATTGTGGTCAGAGTAGTGAAGCGACGTTTCACCTGTTCTTGTGAGTAAGTGTTGTTTTCGGCTGTTTCCTCTATGTTGTCCGAGGCTGGGTCATGGCTTATTGAATCTCCGTCCGCTGCTGTGGCTGCATATAGTGGGGAGATCTGCACTCTGGTTTTCGCAAGGGATAGAGATTTGTCATAATCGGCCTTGGCGGCTTGCATGTCGCCTTTCCGCCGGTTTATGTCGTATCTCATGAAGTAGGCTGCGGCAAAATCAGGGAAAGCCTCGATTACTTGGTCCAGATCATTGAGCGCAGATCTGAAATCGCCGATTTCAGCAAGAAGCATCGATCGGTTGTAAAGAGTTTTGTAGTCCTTGCTGTCGAGTGCAAGGACTGATGTAAAGTCGGCTATAGCCTTATTGGTGTCGTGCACTTCTGCTCTCAGCAGTCCTCGGTTGAAGAGGGCGGTGGTGTTTTGAGGATCGAGCTGGAGAGCGTAGTCGTAGTCGGCGAATGCGCCTTGAAAATCATCGGTCATATATCTCAGGTAAGCCCTGTTGATGAAATAACCTGCATATTTCGGCTGTAGCTTTATGGCATGGTTCATGTCTTCGAGAGCCGATGCGTAATTTTTATCGGAGTTTATGGCTATATCTGCTCTCATCAGATAGCCGTTTATTGAATTGCTGTTGATCTGCAGTGCCTTTTCTATATCAGCGAGGGCGGCTACAGTATCCTTCTGCTGAAGTCTGAGCCTGGCGCGTCCTATATATCCGCCGTCGAAGTTAGGGAATCGCTTCAATAGTGTCACATATGTCTCGGCTGCACCGTCAAGGTCTTTTATGTCCTGTTGAGCCATGGCCTTATTGTAAAGTAGCCCACGGTTGTCAGGAAGTAGTGACAGTGCATGGTCGTAATCCTTGATAGCCTCTCGGTTCTTCCCCATGTTCTGCCGTGCGACTCCGCGTACTTCCCAGGCGTCAACTATGAACGGGTTTCGCTCGATGGCAAGTGTCGCGTCCTTTTCCGCACCCAGATAGTCCTCAAGATTGAGCTTGGCTATTGATCTAAGGAAATATGGCCTTGCAAGATATGGCTTAACATCTATTACCTGATTGAAGTATTGTATTGACAGCACATAGTCTTCATAATATAGATTGTTTGCACCTATGCGCATTACCTGATCAGTATTTATCTGTGCTGAGGAGATGAGTGCGACGGTCTGTAATAAGATTGGCGTTATCAGCCTGAGTATTTTGTGCATATCGAATGGCCTGTTAATATTTTGCGATATTGCTCGCGACTACAAAAATACAATTTTAGTGTGATACATCTGTCCGTTTTAAGCTTTTTTCATAATTTTGCAACATGAAAATGAAATCGGTAACACTTTTGGGCATATGTCTGTATGCTTCATTTCATATGTGTGCTCTTGATATTGAACAGGAATTTCGTAAGCTCGGTTTTATAGACATTGCAGAACTTAATCCTGAAGTGCGGGTTGAACTGATGTATGCCGGAGATGACAATTTCACCGGGCGTGTCCTTTATGAGGGTTTTACCCGCGCATGGCTTCATCCGGATGCCGCGCAAGCAGTCGATGTGGCTCAGGGATACCTTGCGGAAATAATGCCCGGATATCATCTTCTTATCAAGGATGCCGCTCGCCCTATGAGTGTGCAGCGCAAGATGTTCGACTCTGTCAAAGGTACACCGAAAGCGAATTATGTGGCAAATCCGGCAAAAGGGGGAGGACTGCATAACTATGGCCTTGCCGTAGATATCACGATAGTTGATCCGAATGGCAAGGAACTTGATATGGGTACACCTGTTGACTTTTTGGGCCCACAGTCCAATATCGACCGGGAGGTTACGCTTGTAAAGAATGGCGTTATGAGTGAGAACGCACGCCAGAACCGATTGCTTCTGCGAAAAATCATGAAAAAGGCTGGTTTTATGCCGTTGCGTACAGAATGGTGGCATTTCAACCTTGTGAGCAAGAAACAGGCTCAAGAGTCTTATAATAGGCTGGATTTTTGAACCGTATCGATTGATACGTTGTTATTTATATGTCACCTGAGCGGGTCAGGTAGCATATAAAAACAACATGATTATGTCATACAAGATTTCACAGATTGAGGGTGTAGGCGAGGCTTATGCCCGAAAACTCGAGGATGCAGGGATCGGCACGGTAGAACAACTGCTTGACATGTGTTCCGGCAAAAAGGGTAGATCCCGGCTGGCAGAAGAGACTGGCATAAGCGAAAAGCTTATACTAAAATGGACTAACCATGCCGATCTGTTCCGTATCAAAGGTATCGCCGGGCAGTTTGCAGAGCTTCTTGAGGCCGCCGGTGTTGATTCCGTAAAGGAATTCCGTCATCGTGTGGCTGCCAATCTACAGCCCAAGCTTATAGAGATCAATGATGCGAAGAATATATGTAATCGTGTCCCCTCTGTGGCTGAACTTGAAAAAATGATAGCACAGGCCAAGGAGCTTCCTCCGGTCATCACGTATTGATCCATCGGATTTCTCTTATTGAACTCTGTTAGGATTATTCTCTCATTTTTTGTAATTTTGCGGCTGAAAAATTTTTCAGTCGCATTTTTTATCATGAGTCTAAACGAAGAAATAGCGCGCAGACGCACTTTTGCCATCATTTCTCACCCTGACGCAGGCAAAACCACACTTACGGAGAAATTGCTTCTATTCGGTGGTGCAATACATGTGGCAGGTGCTGTAAAGTCCAACAAGATAAAGAAAACAGCCACGTCCGACTGGATGGAGATAGAGAAGCAGCGCGGAATTTCTGTCGCTACTTCTGTCATGGGATTCAATTATGGTGACTACAAGATAAATATTCTTGACACACCGGGCCACCAGGATTTTGCCGAAGACACTTACCGCACGCTTACCGCGGTAGACAGTGTGATAATTGTGGTGGATGTGGCTAAAGGTGTTGAACGACAGACGCGCAAACTGATGGAAGTATGCCGCATGCGCAATACACCGGTAATTATATTTGTTAATAAACTTGACCGTGAGGGCCGTGACCCGTTTGACATACTTGACGAGCTCGAAAGTGAGCTTAAAATCAAGGTGCGTCCGTTGTCGTGGCCTATAAATATTGGAGAGAAATTTAAAGGTGTCTACAATATATTCGAGCACTCTCTCGATCTTTTCACACCTGACAAGCAGAGAGTGAGCGAGCGAGTTGAGATTGACTCTGTTGACGATCCGCGTATAGACCAGGCAGTGGGGGAGACTGACGCAACCAAGCTGCGTGAGGATCTGGAGCTGATAGAGGGTGTATATCCTGAATTCAATGTCACGGAATATCTTGACGGCAAGGTGGCTCCTGTGTTCTTCGGATCTGCACTCAACACCTTCGGAGTGAAGGAACTCCTTGATTGTTTTGTTCAGATTGCTCCGGCCCCCCGTCCTGTACAGGCTGAAGAGCGGGTAATAAGTCCCGAGGAGAACGGATTTTCAGGATTCGTTTTTAAGATCCATGCCAATATGGACCCCAACCATCGTTCGTGCATAGCATTCGTAAAGATATGCTCAGGAAAATTTGAGCGCAATGCACCGTATAAGCATATCCGACTCGGAAAAACTCTGAAATTTGCCGCTCCCACAGCATTCATGGCCCAGAAAAAAAGCGTGGTCGATGAAGCATATCCCGGAGATATAGTCGGAATTCCTGATACAGGCAATTTCAAGATCGGTGACACGATCACTTCAGGAGAGGATCTGCATTTCAAAGGGTTGCCTTCGTTTTCACCGGAGATGTTCAAATACATCGAGAACGCTGATCCTATGAAATCCAAACAGCTCGACAAGGGTGTACAGCAGCTTATGGACGAAGGTGTGGCACAGCTTTTCACCAATCAGTTCAACGGCCGTCGTATAATTGGCACTGTAGGTCAGTTGCAGTTTGAGGTCATCCAGTATCGACTTGAGCATGAATATGGAGCGCAATGCCGCTGGGAACCCATATCCTTGTACAAGGCTTGTTGGATAGAAAGTGATGACGCTGATGCTTTGGCTGCTTTCAAGAAAAGAAAGTTCCAGTTTATGGCTACAGATAAAGAGGGACGGGACGTTTTCCTTGCCGATTCAAATTACGTGCTTCAGATGGCACAGAATGATTTCCCCAAGATCCGGTTCCACTTCTCAAGCGAATTTTAGGATATAGACATAATATTATATACAATCAATGGCTTGCATTTTACGCAAGCCATTGATTGTATATAAGTGTTAAAAAGTTGATTAATGATTAATGTTACTTAGTCTCCTTTTTGTTTTATTACTGTCCGCTAAACCATAAAAAGGCGAGTCCAACTTCCTGAACGGCAGAAGTTGGGCTTGCTTTTTGTAA
>ERZ808037.822-NODE-822-length-24785-cov-34.018941_pt1 | contig 24785 bp, 15 predicted proteins | sample MGYA00380190_ERZ808037 | MGnify/ENA primary metagenome ERZ808037 (study PRJEB31490, sample SAMN06133399) | mouse gut metagenome | isolation source: J9 | host: mice | place: China: Chengdu | collected 2015-05 ... | reverse complement strand
GACGAATAAGGATGTATCTGCCCGAAGGGTTACTTGAAATTATTTTAATTATAACTAATTTATAAGAGTTACTTATGAAAAAAACTACCGTAAAGGACCTTCTTTCGACCCCTGAACTTATGGGCACGGAGGTTGAGGCAAGAGGCTGGGTTCGCACCCGTCGAGGCAACAAGCACGTACAGTTTGTACAACTCAATGACGGCTCTTCGGTCAATAATATTCAGGTGGTCCTCGACATGACACGTTTCACCGACGAACAGTTGAAGCCTGTCACCACAGGCTCAAGTGTGCGTGTGACCGGTAAACTTGTTGAATCGATGGGCAAAGGGCAGACCTCGGAGATTCAGGCTGACAGTCTGGAGCTTTATGGCACCGCCGATCCTGCGTCATATCCTTTGCAGAAAAAGGGGCATACACTTGAGTTTCTGCGCGAGATAGCCCACCTGCGTCCGCGTACCAACTTCTTCGGTTCTGTGCTTCGCATACGCAGCTCACTCGCTTTTGCCATACACAAGTTTTTCAACGAACGGGGCTTCTATTATTTTCATACCCCGCTGATCACAGCCAGTGACTGCGAGGGTGCCGGAGCTATGTTTCAGGTCACAACACTCGATCTTAACAACCTGCCTAAGAATGAGGACGGAAGCGTGGACTACAGCAAGGACTTCTATGCCAAGCCCACAGCCCTGACAGTGTCCGGACAGCTCGAAGGTGAGCTCGGAGCCACTGCGCTCGGCCAGATATACACGTTCGGACCTACATTCCGTGCCGAGAACTCCAATACGCCTCGTCACCTCTCTGAGTTCTGGATGATTGAGCCGGAGATGGCATTCTATGACATATCCGACAACATGGATCTTGCCGAGGAGTTTGTGAAGTACTGCATCAACTACGCTCTTGAGCATAACATCGATGATATCCGGTTCCTTTCGGAGAGATTTGACAAGGGGCTTGAGGAGCGTCTGCGGTTTGTTGTCGACAATGATTTTGTACGCCTCACCTACACTGAAGGTGTGAAGATACTTGAAGAGTCGGGCCACAAGTTTGAGTTCCCTGTCTATTGGGGAGCTGACTTGCAGAGCGAGCATGAACGCTATCTCGTGGAGGAGCATTTCAAGAAACCTGTTATCCTGACGGACTACCCCAAGGAGATCAAGGCCTTCTATATGAAGCAGAACGAAGATGGCAAGACCGTGCGCGCCATGGATGTGCTCTTCCCGAATATCGGTGAGATCATAGGCGGTTCTGAGCGTGAGGAAAGCTATGACAAGCTGCTGGCACGCATAGAGGAACTGAACATACCCATGAAGGACATGTGGTGGTATCTCGACACACGGCGTTTCGGCACTGTGCCCCATTCAGGTTTCGGCCTTGGATTCGAGCGTCTCGTGCTGTTTGTTACCGGCATGACCAACATCCGTGACGTGATACCCTTCCCGCGTACTCCGGGAAAGGCTGAGTTTTAAAGAAAGTCCGCAACGGCGGCCGGAATTATGGCCGTGATGCGACATCATCAGGGGAGAAACGAACGAAACCGTCCGTTTCTCTCTTTTTTTACCCACTTTTTGAGGATATTCTATTAAGAAATTGTATCTTTGCGAATCTAATTCCATCATATCACATCTCTTAAATATGAATAAGATTATATCCAAGGAGCATTTCTCCGAACACGTGGTGAAACTCGTGGTAGAGGCTCCTATGATAGCACATTCACGTCGCCCGGGGCATTTCGTGATTGTGCGTGCAGGTGAAGGCGGCGAGCGTATCCCCCTCACTATAGCCGACGCTGATACCGAGCGCGGCACCATCACTCTTATTGTACAGGAAGTCGGTGTCTCCACAAGGAAGATCTGCGCCCTTGAGCCGGGAGAATTCCTTACAGATGTTGTAGGTCCTCTCGGACAGGCCACCCGCATTGAGAAGGTCGGTACTGTGGTGTGTTGCGGAGGTGGTGTAGGTGTGGCCCCGCTTTTACCTATAATCAAGGCCATGAAGGAGGCTGGCAACCGTGTCATATCCATCCTTGCCGCACGCAATGCCGATCTTATAATTCTTGAGGATGAGGTGGCAAAATACAGCGATGAGGTGATCGTTATGACCGATGACGGTTCTGCCGGACGCAAGGGGCTTGTCACTGCAGGTGTCGAGTCAGTGATAGAGCGTGAGACGGTCGATCTGGTTGTGGCTATAGGTCCCGCCGTGATGATGAAGTTTGTCGCTCTGACCACTAAGAAATATGAGGTGCCGACAATGTGCTCGCTCAACACTATCATGGTCGACGGCACCGGTATGTGCGGTGCATGTCGAGTCACTGTTGATGGTAAGACCAAGTTCGTATGCATCGACGGACCTGAATTTGACGCCCACAAGGTGGATTTTGACGAGATGATGATGCGATTGAAAAGTTATTCAATTTAGACACAAAAGAAATGAGCCAAGATAATAATCGCGATGCGGCATGGCGTGTCGCCCTTCGTAATGCCAAGACTGCCAAGGAACGCACTGCAACCCCTCGTGTGGTCATGCCTCAGCTTAATCCGGATTATCGTGTGACATGTAATGAGGAAGTCAATCAGGGACTTTCGGCCGAGCAGGCTCTCCTTGAGGCTTCTCGTTGCCTTGACTGTCCTGATCCACAATGCATGCAGGGGTGTCCTGTTGCAGTGAATATCCCGGGATTTGTAAAGAATGTGGAGCGCGGAGAGTTTCTTGAGGCTGCCGCTGTGCTTAAGAATACGAGTGCGCTGCCCGCTGTGTGCGGTAGAGTGTGCCCGCAGGAGAAGCAGTGCGAATCGCGGTGCATATACAATAAGATGAAGAAGCAGCCGGTTGCCATAGGATATCTGGAGCGATTTGCAGCCGATTATGAACGCAAGGAGCGTGCCGAGCATCCTGTGGAGGTGCAACGTCCTGTGAGCAACGGTATCAAGGTTGCTGTTGTCGGTTCAGGTCCGGCCGGGCTGTCGTTTGCCGGTGATATGGTCAAGCGTGGCTATGATGTCACAGTCTATGAGGCTCTCCATGAGATCGGAGGTGTGCTTAAGTACGGCATACCCGAGTTCCGTCTCCCCAACAGTGTTGTGGAGGCCGAGATCGATGGACTGAGGTCGCTTGGAGTCAATTTCGTGAAGGACTGCGTGGTAGGTAAGACTCTTTCCTATGACGATCTTCATAGCCTCGGCTACAAGGGTGTCTTTGTCGCCTCAGGTGCTGGACTGCCGCGCTTTATGGGTATCCCAGGTGAGAATTATATCGGCGTAATGTCGAGCAACGAGTATCTTACCCGCATGAACCTTATGGGTGCCGGACGTCAGGGTGAGGATACACCGGTGCTCAAGGGCAATCGTGTGGCTGTTATCGGTGGCGGCAATACCGCAATGGATTCAGTTCGTACGGCGCGTCGTCAGGGTGCTGAGGTCGCAATGATAGTGTATCGCCGCAGCGAGGCTGAGATGCCTGCACGTATAGAGGAAGTGGCCCATGCCAAGGAGGAGGGAGTGCAGTTCATGACACTCTGCAATCCTGTGGAATACCTTCCGGATGAGCATGGCAGGGTAAGGGCCATGAAGATACAGCGCATGGAGCTTGGCGAGCCTGACGAATCCGGCCGCCGTTCTCCGCAGCCCATACCGGGAGCCATTGAGGAGATTCCGGTCGATCTTGTCATAGTGAGTGTCGGCGTGTCACCAAACCCGTTGATACCTAATGCCATCAGCGATCTTGAGGTGTCGCGCAGGGGCACTATTGTCGTCAATGACGCCACGATGCAGTCGTCCATCAGTGATCTCTATGCCGGCGGCGATATCGTTCGTGGCGGTGCCACAGTGATCCTCGCCATGGGTGATGGCCGTCATGCCGCACAGTCGATGCATGATGCCCTGTCAAGATAATAACATGAAGAGAGCTTTTCAAAGAATATTGATCGCGACATTCCTGCCGTTTTCTGTCGCTGTCGCTCCGGCGATGGCACAGGATCCGGCGGAGGATGCTGTCGAGGCTGCTGTCGAGGCTGCAAAGGGCGCTCCACGCAACCAGGGTCTCAACCGTGCTGCCGGCGATGCCCTTAAGGACGCAGGCAGATATGCCGAAGCTATCAGTTATTATATGAAAGGTGGCAATCTCGGAAATCTCGGTGCTGCCGAAGCTGCATATTATATGTATGATTTCGAGAATGCGCGTAACTACCTTGACAAATATGTGGAGAAACGTACACCTGCCGAGGCCGAGAAAGATGTAAATTACACTTATGGTCTTAAATCCGATCCTATCGACTGGGCGGACTATCTGTCGGCCAGGATTGATCTCGGCCGGTCTATGCTCGACAGGGTGGAGAAGATTCAGGTGATAGACAGTGTGAATGTACCTGCCGAGGAATTCTTTGATTTCATAAAGATAGCCCGTAGTGCCGGATCGCTTCAGGGTGTGCCGGTAGTGGAGCGTGTCATAAACGGTGAGGTCCTTGATCTGTTGCAACTTTCTGACATTATGGCTCCTGCTTACATCACCGAGCCGGGTGACGATATGATATGGGTCGGTGTTGATGCCGACGGTGGCTCTACGATGTATGAGTCGTCAAGGCTCTCTGACGGCACATGGGATATACCACGCCGTATGTTTGACTACGCCTCGGTGTTTGGTACGGATGAAGGCACAAGCGTTGCCTACCCGTTCCTTATGGCTGACGGTGTATCGCTGTATTTTGCTGCTGACGGCGAGGAATCGCTTGGCGGTCTTGACATATTCCTGTCGCGACGCGACGAGGATGGTTTCCTTCAGCCGTCAAATATAGGTATGCCCTATAATTCGCCTTACAACGATTATATGTATGCCGTTGACGAGCAGAACGGTGTAGGGTGGTGGGCCACGGACCGCAACCGTATCCCCGGCATGGTCACTGTGTATACATTCATACCGCAGGATCTGCGCATAAATCACGAGGTGGGATCCGAAGGTCTTGCCGACTTTGCACGTGTGAAGTCGATCGCTTCCACGTGGGTGGAAGGTGTCGATTATACGGCTCTCAAACGACGTATCGAGAATGCTGCCGAGGCCAGACGTTCAGGTGTGGCGCATGATTTCGACTTTGCCCTTCCTGACGGACGTGTGCTTCACCGGCTGAGTGATTTTCGCTCTGCCATGGCCCGCTCTGCCATGCAGGAGTATCTGAAGGAGAAAAAATCGCTTGATAATGCCAGGGAGTATCTTGAGGAGCTTCGCCGGAAGTATGCCAAAGGTGATAAGTCGCTTGCCGGCGAGATCCTGCAGCGAGAGGAATATGTCGAGTCGAAGGCTGCTGACTTGCGCATGCTGTCCAATCAGGTTGTGAATGCTGAAATTTAGGATCTTCTGACTTTTTTAATTTAACGTTATAAACTCAAAAGAATGGTCGTAACAATAGTCCTTCTCTCAGTGGCTCTTCTGATAGCCTTGAGTATTTTTTTCTACTACGTGCCTTTTTTCCTTTGGATATCGGCACGTGTGAGCGGGGTGCATATATCGCTTATGCAGCTTTTTCTCATGCGCATACGTAAGGTGCCTGCATCTGTGATAGTACGTGCGCTCATCGAGGCCCACAAGGCCGGACTGAACGATGTAAACCGTGACGACCTTGAGGCTCATTATCTCGCCGGAGGTAATGTGGAGAAGGTGGTTCACGCGCTTGTGTCGGCTTCAAAGGCCAATATCGATCTCGGCTTTAAGATGGCTACCGCCATTGATCTTGCCGGACGTGACGTGTTTCAGGCCGTGCAGATGTCAGTCAATCCCAAGGTTATAGAGACTCCCCATGTCACGGCTGTCGCTAAGGACGGCATCCAGCTTATAGCGATCGCCCGTGTGACTGTAAGAGCCAACATCAGGCAGCTTGTGGGTGGTGCCGGAGAGGATACGGTGCTTGCACGTGTCGGAGAAGGCATAGTGTCATCCATAGGTTCGTCCGAGAGCCATAAGCAGGTACTTGAGAATCCTGACAACATCTCCAAACTCGTGTTGCGCAAAGGGCTTGATTCAGGCACCGCATTTGAGATTCTGTCAATCGATATCGCCGATATAGACATAGGAAAGAATATCGGTGCGGCTCTTCAGATCGATCAGGCTCAGGCTGACAAGAACATTGCTCAGGCCAAGGCCGAGGAGCGGCGTGCTATGGCGATAGCACTCGAACAGGAAATGCGTGCCAAGGCTCAGGAGGCCCGTGCCAAGGTGATCGAAGCCGAGGCCGAGTTGCCGCGTGCGATGGCTCAGGCTTTCATCAACGGTAATCTAGGGATCATGGATTACTATAAGATGAAGAATATAGAGTCGGACACCAATATGCGTCAGAACATAGCAAATCCTCCGGCTCCCGCAAAATAATGTATAGAAATCAGGGCGGGTTGTGAGCACTCGCCCTGATTTTACTGACTATGGGACACATTCCGATATTTTTTCGTAAACACTACTCTCCGGGACAGGAGAAATTCCTAAGGTACAATTATGATTGATCTGCATAAAATCATTGCATCCACACGAGACTACAATTTCCATTCCCATACTCAATTCTGTGACGGACGAGAGACTATGGAAGCTATGGCGAGGCAGGCTGTGGCCTGTGGCATGAAGCATTACGGCTTTTCACCGCATTCTCCCATACCTCTTCCATCGTCATGCAACATGTCGGCCCTGTGTGTCGATGAATATGTGGCAGAGTTCAACAGGCTAAAGAGCCTTTATGACGGAGTGATAAATCTTTATCTTTCGATGGAGATCGATTTCCTCGGAGACAAGTGGGGTGCGTCCAATCCGTATTTTGACAGCATCCCGCTTGATTACAGGTTGAGTTCCATACACTTTATCAGTTCTCCTGACGGGAAGGAAGTGGATGTCGACGGTCGTCCGGAGCAATTCAACGGTAAGATGAAGACCTATTTTGACAACGATATCCGTTATGTGGTCGACACATTCTATGAGCGCACACAGCAGATGATAGCCAAAGGCGGCTTCCATATCCTCGGCCATTTCGACAAGATCGGATTCAATGCCTCCTCGTTTGCTCCAGGCATCGAGGAAGAGCCGTGGTACCGGCGACACATCGATGACGTCATTGACGCCGTGAAGGGGACCGATATAATCGTGGAAATAAATACCAAGGCGTATCCGGCTCCGGTGGGAGCCTCCGCTGATGTTATCGCCGCATATGTGCCCAGATTGTTCCCGTCTCCAGGGGTGATCAGAAGGCTGGTGTCTGCCGGAATACCGCTGGCGGTAAACAGTGACGCACATTACTCGTCACGTATCACAGCCGGACGTGACGAGGCGTTTGCCATAATCGACGGAAAATAAGTTTGTGTCATAATACCAGGATATAAGATTTGCCCTTGTCACAGATAGCTGTAGCAAGGGCAATTTCTTCAAGAGCGGTGTTTCATTTCCCGCTTTTCACGGTCAGTGGCTTACCCGGAAGAAGTCAAAATCTGCGTGACCTCCGAGATTGGATGTCGGATAATAGAAGAGTCCGAAACGATAGCCCATGAAGTCGGGCCATTCATACACCATTTTAAGTGTGTCGCCGAGCCGGGTCCATGTTTTTCCGTCCATGCTGTAGGAGAATGTGGCCATGTCTTTCCTGTCGTAACCGAAATCGCATTCGGCTTTAAGGTACACCTTGTTCCCTTTCAGGGGTGATTCTGCTATGACTTTCCCTTCGGAATCGTCCTTAACAGTGGCTCGTTTCATCTCTATGTACTTTATGCCGTCGCGCATGGTTATTCCTATATATCCGTATCGGTTGGCAAAAAGTGTCAGTCCTGCATGGTCACCATCCTTCATCCCTGATGCGTCGATATATGTGACAGCGGAGCATTGCGGGCCGAATGTGCGCTGTGTGAGTGTGTTGCGGGCCTCCCGTATATTTTTGGCCCTGACGCCGCCCTTTAGTCTCAGCCATCCCTTTCGGTCAGTGAGTGACCACAGATTATTGTTGGGATTATGGTTCCATTGCCATTGCAGCTTCAGGTTTGATCCGTTGTAGCCATATTCGTTAATGGATATAATGGAGTCTATGGCTGTCATATTGTCGGAGTTGTCGGATATGATCTTATTCAGCTTCTTTAGAGTCAGGCCCGATGTGACTGGAGTGTTCATGTCCTCTTCCCGGATTATGAGCCTTCTGGCTTCATTGTCGAAATTGTCGGATGTCACTATGTCGGTTGTCATGATTGTGTTTCGGGCTGCGGGCTTGGGAAGTATCTCGTCTACAGTTTCTCCGTTGTTGCCCAATACGGGCCATCCGTCGTCGGTCCATTTCACAGGTATAAGTACCGGTATGCGTCCGACAGCTCCATTGTCCTGAAACAGCAGGGCATACCATTTCCCGTCGGGAGTGTCTACGATGGCACCCTGCGCTATGCCGCTTGACGGCATGATTTCATTCCCTTTCCCGTCAATGATCTGACCCTTGTAGAACACTCGTCTCACTTGCCATGAGTCGGGGTCGTTTATGTCTTTTCCTCTCCACACTATCTGTGTGCGCCCATCGCGCAGAGAGATCATGAAAAGATATATCTCATCACCTATCATAAGGCTTTGGGCACCCTCTACCCACACTTCCGGACGTCCTTCGTGATCGCAGTCCTCTTTCCATATCATTTCAGGTCCGAGGGTTACGTCAAAAGTTTTCTCGTCTACAAATATCTCACGGTAGCATTCGCGCTGCTGTCCATATAGAACCCACCTGCGGTCGCCACGTTCCGGGCCTTCAAGCAGGAGTCCGGGATCATAACATTTTTCAATGTCATTGCGGTGCCATGGGCCGTTTACGATATCGGATGTGGAGAATATGTATGACTTACCCGTTGATTGGCAGGCCGTTATTACGAAGAAACGTTTAAGAGTCCTGTCATATCGTATGTTTGATGCCCAGGAGCCTGCCGCATAATCGTTTTTGCCGTTTTTCAGTGCGAAAGGATCGGTGGTCTCAAGTTGTGGATAGCAATAGTTGATTATTTCCCAGTTCACCAGATCATAGCTCCGCATTACAGGTATGCCGGGCGACATGTGCATAGTCGTGCTTACCATATAGTATGTGCTGTCGACACGGATAACACAGAGGTCGGGCACATCAGCCCATATCACAGGATTGCGGAATGTTCCGTTGCCGAGATCGCTTGCCGGATAGTTGTTTCCATCAGTAATTGTAGAAGCCGTGCCGTTGGCCGGGCAAATGCATGCTGTAAGGAGCATGCCGAGTATGGCGGAGAATAATTTCTCTGGTTTCATGATAGAGCGGTTAATGGTTTATATGTCCGCAAAATTAATAATTAATTGCTGGTTATGAGTTTGTGATGGTTTCATTAATATGTGTATTTGTTTATCCCGTGGCTTATTTTTATTCATATATGTAACAGGCATGCATAAAACATGGTTATAGTCTACCAATTAGATGCTTATTTGTCACATGTTGGTTGGTATATGAATGAAGATGGCTATTTTTGTAAAAAATAACAATGCATGAATAATATGTTGACTACACGTGTTTTTATGGTGTTGTCTGTTCTTGCTGTTTCGATTTCGGCAAAAGCAGACGATAATGTGATGCGCTTATGGTATTCCTCGCCTGCCAATGAATGGGTCGAGGCTCTGCCGTTGGGTAATTCCCGTATGGGAGCCATGGTATATGGCGGCATTTCTGAAGAACGCATTCAACTCAATGAGGAGACATTCTGGAGCGGACGTCCTTATGACAATAATAATCCCGCCGGAATTTCACATCTTGAAGAGATCAGAAAACTCATTTTTCAGAACAGAACAAAGGAAGCCGAGGATCTTATAGCCAGATATTATATGTCACCGCAGCATGGGATGCGTTATCTTACGTTGGGGGAGGCGACGTTGACATTCTCCAGCAAAGATTCTGTGTCAGGATATTTTCGCGAACTTGATTTGAATCGGGCTGTGGCAAAAGTGAGCTATAAATCAGACGGTGTCACATATACACGCCAGGCTATCGCTTCATTGCCCGATGGGATAGTGATGGTAAATATCGCAGCCGATCGTCCCGGTGCTCTGAATTTCAGACTGGGTTATAACGCTCCTGAAGGATCATCAGTAAAGACTAAACGTGGATGCATGCTTGTGACCATACCGGGAGTCGAGCAGGAAGGTGTGCCGGGAGGATTACGTGCTGTGTGTGGCATAAGGGTTGTGACTGACGGAGCTCTTTCTGGCACTCGATCTTCGGTTGATGTTTCGGATGCCACAGAGGCTACGCTATATATTGCTTCGGCAACCAATTATGTGAACTATCATGATATAAGCGGAAAGCCGGAACGAGAGGTGGAGCACATCCTTTCTGTAGCAAGTAAAAAGGGTTTTCCGAAAGCATTGGAAGAGCATATCAGTGCTTATAAAGAGCAGTTTGACCGTGTCAGTCTGAGGCTTCCGTCAACATCTGAATCAGCGGATGAGACCCACAGGAGAGTGCAGAATTTCAAATTCGATTATGATCCGTCGCTTGTGGCACTGTTGTTTCAGTATGGGAGATATCTACTTATTTCCGCGTCCCAGCCCGGAGGCCAGCCTGCCAACTTACAAGGTGTATGGAATGCAAGCCAGCATGCTCCATGGGACAGCAAATACACTATCAATATCAATACGGAGATGAATTACTGGCCTGCGGAAGTAACCAACCTGTCGGAATGCCATCAACCGTTGTTCGATATGATCGAGGATCTGTCAAAGACCGGAGCGATAACTGCCAAGGTGCTTTATGGTGCTGACGGATGGGTGGCCCATCACAATACGGATCTGTGGCGGGTGACCGGGCCGATCGATTTTGCTGCATTCGGCATGTGGCCTAATGGAGGGGCGTGGCTCGCCACCCACCTGTGGGAGCATTATCTTTTCACCGGAGATAAAAAATTCCTTACAAAGTATTATCCTGTAATAAAGGGGACTGCTGATTTCTATCTGAGCCATCTTGTGGAGCATCCATCTTCAGGATATCTTGTCACAGCTCCTTCTATGTCGCCCGAGCACGGATATACCGAGTCGTACATCACTGCAGGATGCACAATGGACAACCAGATTGCTTATGACGCGCTTAACAATACAAAAATGGCTGCAGAAGCTCTTGGGATAGATAAGGAGTACCGGGAAAAATTACAGGATGCTATCGACCGTCTGTCTCCTATGCGCGTGGGACGTCACGGACAGTTGCAGGAGTGGCTCGCTGATGCCGATAATCCTCGTGATCAGCATCGGCATGTCTCTCACCTATATGGACTGTATCCGAGTAGTCAGATAACCCCCTCTGTCGCACCGGCGGCATTCAAGGCTGCGGAGACTACGCTTATGCAGCGTGGCGACATGGCTACGGGCTGGAGCATAGGCTGGAAAATCAATCTTTGGGCCCGTTTGCTTGACGGGAATCATGCTGACCGTATCATACGTAACATGATAACGCTCCTTCCCGGCGATAAGAATAAATTTCTTGATTCAGGAGAGGAGGGCAGGCTTTACCCGAATCTGTTTGATGCTCATCCGCCATTTCAGATTGATGGCAACTATGGCTTTACTGCAGGAGTGGCGGAGATGCTGCTGCAAAGTCATGACGGGGCGTTGCATCTGCTGCCAGCTCTTCCTGACTCGTGGTCGGAAGGGTGTGTTAACGGGCTGAAGGCTCGCGGTAATTTTGAAGTGGATATGTCATGGCGCGGAGGACAACTCTCGGAAGCGTCAATAAAATCAAATATAGGTGGCAGGTTGCGCATCCGTTCGTATGTCCCGCTCATGGGTGACGGATTGTGTGAGGCTGAGGGAGAATGCGGCAATCCATTGTTGCGGAATGTAAAAGTCAAAACTGTAGAGGTATCTCCCGAGACCATGGTAAGATATCCTACAGTATTGCGCACATACGAATATGATATAGATACATTACCCGGAAAAGTCTATAAAGTGAAACGCTTACATGGCGTGATGTAAGTGAGATCGGTCCATTGCCTATAAAAGCAGGTGGGGAAATTCCTCGCCTGCTTTCATTTTTTGATCTCCAGTTCTTCGTCGAATTTTACTTCAAAGCGTGTTGGCTTTTTATTGACGGTATCGTTAGGTATCGTTATGCCCGTTGTGCCGTTTTTGGCCTTGATGGAATCGTTTTTCTCTTGCCTCTGCTTCTTGAGCTTGTTTTTTATAGGACGGAGGAATGAGAATATATTGTCGAAATCACGCTTGAACACCACTCCTACACCCTGCGTGGTGAGTGCGCTTTTCAGGTAATAATTCTGGTCATTGTAGCGGTTGTAGGCTTTGAGCTGTATGGTGCCGTGCCGGTTGAGCAGATAGCGTATGTCAAAATCGCCGATGAAACTGTTGTTGTTGAGCGATTTGTCGCGGTATCCGAGATTGCCGTTGAAGAGCAGACGGTTGTCAAGCAGCTGGCTTGACAATGCCACATCGACCTCGACGTCGGAGAAGTCGCCGCGGTCGCTTCGTATGGCAGGTGCTATGCTCCAGTTGTCGCTGAGCTGTCCGAGCATGGATCCCAGGCGTGAGGAGAGGGTGGAGGATGCGACTGACACAAGTTCGTTGCCATGGGTCGTTGCCATGTATTCCGGCGTGTAGAACCGGTTGAGGGCAAGCAGATATATGATCTGCCGTGACATCATTTCATCAGTCGAAATGATTGAGCGGACCTTGCGGTATGTGTCGGCGGTGAGTGTCGGGAATTCGAGGTCAAACTTTATGTCAGGTTGCCGCATATCTCCTGTCACGATCATTATTGCGTTTACTTTCACATTGGTGCGTGTCAGTTCACGGTCCTCGAGAAATGATTCGTCAAGGTCGCTGAGATTGGCATTGAGGGAGTATGCCGCACGTATGTTCAGCTGAGCGGCATACGGATCACCGAGAAATGTTATTTTGCTCCCTTCAAGGATAGTGAAATCCTTTATGATTATGTCCTGAAGCGTGAAATTGTACGAGCCGCGGTTAAGAGTGTATTCCCCGTACATCTCCAATTCCCCGTCGGATGCGTAGTTCATGCGGAGATGTCCCGAACCGTGCGCAGTGATCTTGTCGCCCCCTATGGGGTCCATTATGAGGTTGAGCGTGGCGTCAGGGGTTATGTCAACATTGAACTCCATGGCATACACTGTGGGCGCGCCTTGTTCCTCTTTCTTTATGCGTTCACGCAATTGTCTTACTATAAGAGGTGTCGGGTCAAGTGCCGCTATGGAATCTTTCTTCCCCTTGTCGCGGTCGCGCAGGGTTATGAAGTCATATTCCACCGACTGTTCCGCATCGCTGAGCACGAATGTGAATGTTGACTTTGCGGCTGTACGCATGTTCACTCCTATATCGATTTTGCCCGGCACGCCTTTCACGGCTGCTGATCCTGATCCGTAGATCCTTCCGTACCACGGATCCTCGGTGTCATGCTCGCCTACGTCATACACGAGCATGTCTCTGACATCCGTGATGTTGAATTTGAACGTCGGGTCATGGAAATATCTGTGTGTGACTTCTCCGGTGAGCTTGCCGCAGTTGCCGTATCTGTCCCTGATCTCAACATCCTTGAACGATATGATGCCGGGTGTGATATGTACTGAATCCGAGACAGTGTACACCGTGTTTGTGAAGTCAAGTTTCATGCTCAGGTCCTTGACGTATATGTCGCCGATGAGATCCAGGTCCTTGAATGTCCCGAACAGGCGTGCGTCGCCGGATATGAGCCCGTCGACTTTGGATGTGAATGCCGACATGAACGGTAGCATGAATGCCGACGGAGCTTCGTCGGCAGAGAAATTGAAGTCGAGTTCTTCGCTAAGAGGCATTATGGTGCCCGTGATTATGGAGTGTTTGCCGTTGTTCTGCGTTATGTCCGCTCCTATTGTAATAGTTTTGGTGTTGTTGTCCCACCAGCTGTGTATGTCTCCAAGTCCGAAGTTGCAGTTGTTATAGCTCAGCCCGTCGACGAGCAGACGCGGGGTGTAAAGTATAGGGTCCTTCGAGAGAAGTGATTCTCCGAATATCCTGCCTGTGGCTATGCCTCCGAATTTCACGGCATCGCTCAGCGCGAGTGTCTCGAACACGTAGTCGAGGTCTATATGGTCGAGCACGACTTCAAGACGGCTCAGCGAGTCAACTCCGGCGACTCCGTTGATGGCAAGTGTCTGCCCGCTGCGCGATGCCCCGAGATTGTTGATTCTGATTTCTTCAGGACGGACTGCTATCTCTGCCGGCGTGACATTCCATACCGAGTCGTTGAACACCACTTTGCCGGGTGCGACCTTTATGTCCGTCGTAAGGACGTTGTCTTCGTCTCTGGAGAATGTCGATGCGAATGATATGTCTCCGCTGAATTCAGCTTTGCGGTCTATGTGCCAGTTGATGTCGGTGTCAAGCACGTTGTTGGCTCCTGCCGATTTGATTCTCAGGTCCATCTGCCCGTTTTTGGTGGGCACAAGGGTATTGAACCCCACATTGCACGTGCTGTCGCCGGCATCTAATGTCGCTGTAAGGGTGGTCTCTTCTATCAGTTTGTCCTTCTGCTTGAGATAAGGCGCGCTGAGGAGCAGCCTGGCTTCATTGTCAAGAGTGCTTGTCGATGCCTCAAGCTGGATGGGGTGTATTACCTCTACCGGAAGCTTAAAGAAGCGTGATATGGCAGTGTCGGGGTTAATGGTTATGTTCAGGTCGGCCTGTGAGGTTATATTCCCTTCGGCGTGATCTTCAGGCAGGAGGGCAGGGAACACCTTGGCTGTAAGCTGTTTCATGTCCTTTACGAGTCCCGGATACGAGAATTCTCCTTTCAGTGTCATCTCTACCGGTCCCCCTTTCACTGACACGGTGCGGGATGAGTCTGCGATCTCCGACCGTATGCTCACAAGATCCAGGTCTATGTGACGGTTGTCATTATGGTTTATGAAACCTATGTCGCTGATATTGACCCATCCTTCCATTTGGTCGAGATTCCCTCCTAAGACGGATGCATCCACTTCGGCAGAGATATCATAGTCCTTGTATGCGCCTTTGGAAATGAATGGTGAAAGGGATATGTTGCGTATGTCGGCATAAAGTTCGGTCAGCGGTTTCTCCTGGCTGTTGTCATATCCTCCGCGTATCGAGAAGTCCGCTTCGGGTGTATTGCTGTCAACTGTCAGATCGATATGCCTGCCTGAAAAGTTGGCTGAGCCTGTTATGTCGCTGTATGCCGTGCCGTCCCATATTGCCGAGGCAATGTTTATTTCGGCAGTGCCGTTGATATTTCTGTTGCGCCCTATGGAAAGGTCGACAGTCGATTCCAGAGTCAGTCCGGTGAGCGGTGCCAGCTTGGCGTGCAGCCCTGACGGATTGAGGTCAGATGCCACCAGCACCCCGTCGATAAGCAGCGGTGATTCGGGAGAGCGGCGCATCACTCCTGCATCGATGTCCACGCTTCCGCTTGAGGTGATTATTGAACCTTTGAAATCAAGGCTCCTCACTGTGGCCGATATCTGTCCGAGCAGATTGATGTCGCCCAGGCTTGAGAGCGGTTTCAGCCTGTCGGTCAGTTTTGCTCCGCTGTTTCCGAAGCGTCTCATCGTTGCGAGTACCGACGGCATGTTGAAATTCATGCTCACATGGTCGAGGTCAAACGTCAGAGAGTCGCGTCCGTGGTTATAACCGCACACTGCGCCTGAAAGGTGGACTCTGGAGTCGTTATTGCGCAATGACACGTCGAGCCTGTTTATGTCGATCCTGTTGGCGTCGCCCTCGGTGTCGATCTCCAGATCGGCGGTCAGGTCGAGCCCTTTGAGTTCCGGCAGGAGAGGGGTGATGTCGGTTGTCGAGATATATGCGTCCGGAAGCAGTGCTATCCTGGTGTGGATGTCCCTGTAGTCGAATCCTTTGTCAAGAGGTGAGCATGCGGTCTCTATATTGTCGAATGCTATGGAGGAGTTGGGCAGCTGGATTGATAGGTCGGCAATTATGGCCTTTTGCTTGTCCATGTACAGTTTTCCCGAAAGCGAGCGGAGTGTCAGGCCTGACTTCTCTACGGCCCCCATGCGTTTTATTTCCGCGTCGATGACCCCGTTGGATATGCGAGGGGCCCTTAGGTCGGCTCTGATCCCGCTTACCGAGATGTGGGATACGTCAAATGTGCTGTCCTCCTTGGCCGGAGCCGAGATGACGTCGTAAGTCAGGGATGATCTGCGTATCACCACCATGTTGACAGCCAGATCGAACGGTGATTCTTTCGACGGTTCTTTCTTTTTGAATCGTGCGATTATGGGATCTATGTTGAGGGGAGAGCCTATGGAGTCGCGCCACAGTCGCGCTTCAAGATCGATGATTTCGGCATATGTGATCACCGGCCGTTTGTTCCACAATGATTCACTCAGGCTCATTCCTGCTCCGAGATGGCCTATTCGGAGTGCCTGCCGCCCTGTGGTGTCATTGACGGTGACATCCTTGAGTACTATGCGTGTGAAAGGCAGGAACTCAACTTTCCCTATGCTTACTCTGGTGCCTAATAGTGAGGTAAGTTCTTTCTCTGCGCGATGGCCCAATGCGTTCTGTACGCCGGGTATGGAGAGCAATATATATAGCAAAGCCGGCACTGCCAGAGGCAGCACCAGCAATATGACTGATATGGAACGGAGAATCTTATAAAATGTCCTCACAACAGTATGTGTGACAGATTGATGGACTATCCGCTACAGACATTTGGCTACTGCTGAGTCGAGATCGTCGATATCAAGTACGCGCTGCACCAGTTCGCCATTGCGGTTGAATACGAATGTTGTGGGGAGTGCTCCTACGTTATACTGCTGTAACACTTTCCCGCCCTCGGCTACATTGTTGAGCACAGTGATCCACGGCAGGTTCTTGGCTGTCTGTTTCCAGGCGTATTCATTCTCGTCGACAGAGACCTGATATATCTCAAGGCCCTGCTGACGGTATTTCTCGTACACTTTGTTCAGCTCTACGTTGAATGCCGGTGACCATTCTGTGGCATAGGCTGTGAAATTCAGTATCACGGGGCGGCCGCTCTCGGTGAGCTCAAGCAGTGAATGCTTCTTTCCGGTCTGGTCGAAAAGTTCTATTTCGAAAGCCTTTACGAATTTGGCCTCGATCTTTGGTCCGTCAGTCTTGATCTGTCCGGGCTTGCGGTTTCTCAGATAAAGATTTGCGAGATATTTTGTGCGCGGATCGTCAGGCCGGAACTGATTGAAAGAATTGGCCACGGCTCCGATGATCCTGTGGTCAAATGCAACAGTAGGGTTGAACAGCGGTTTGCCGCCGATGCTTTTGCTTATTATGTAGTAGCTCACCACGTCGGAGGGGTTGGCAAGGATCATCTTTCCGAGATCACGCTTCATATTCTCGTCATTTACCACAGCGTTTACCCCGTTGCGTGCGGCTGATGCTGTGATTATGCTGTCCACTTTGGCGAGGTTGACAGCCTGCGGTGATCCTGACAGCCTGTGGTTGGTGGATATGTCGGGAGCGGTGGCGTTGATGGTGACTGTCTCGATGCTGTCGATGGGGAAATATACCGAACTTTCGCCGATGCGTAGGCGGAATATGTCGGGATACCCGTGGACATCGCCGGCATATTTGATCTCACCCCCTTTGGAGGGATGTATTGTGTCTATGACATACCAGTAGCCCTGGTTGTTGCCTTCGAGTACTATTGCATCGTTTTCGCCGAGACCCTCGATAGAGCCGTTGAGATGCCACTGCGATCCATTGTCGGAGCATGATACGGCAACTGCAGCTGCCATGCCGAGAAGTGCGGTGCGGTATATAGATTTCATGTGTCGGAATGTTTCTTGGTTATTTTAGTTGCAAAGTTAATGATTTCCATCCAATATTTCATCTACTGCATATTAAAAAAGTTCAGTCCCGGCATCACGCAAGGACTGAACTTTATTAATGATGAACTTGGATTCAGCTCATTTATCAAACATTGTCATTTTGAATTCTGTTGGACTGATCCGTTGCCGCAGTTTTCCATTGCGTTGGCGGGGAATACCATGGTCCATAGATGTGAATTCGGGCTCAGGGTATATGTCACGCCGTCGACGGTCTTTGTCATGGTGCGTGCATAGGTGCCTTCGGCATTGAACCTGCGTGCATCCATGAACGGGATGAGGGTCATGGCAAGCTCATTGTCCTTGAGGGTGCGTATAATTTCCATGGCTTCGGCTTTGGACGACGCGCTCTTGTCGGTGTACTTGTCGGGGCGGATACGTGTCTTGCGTATATCGTTCACGATATCCATGGCGTCATCAGTCTGTCCGTCGCGCGCGAGACATTCAGCCTTTATGAGATACATCTCCACAGTGGTGACGCCTCCCATGTTCTGGGCTCCGCGTAATGTGGCGTAATAGAATGTGTCGATGCCTTGTGTGCGTTTCTTCCATCGGGCCATGAATTTGGCGTCACCATCCTCAAACTGTCCACCTCTTGAGAGCACCATGTTCGGACCAGCGAATGTGTTGGTTCCCGGTACGCATTGTCCCATGGTTGAAGGACCGTCACCGTGACGGAAGAAATAATTTTCGCAATAATCATACCCCATAGGGCTTTGCATCAAGGCATATGATGTAGGCTTTTCTATGTTGACAGCGTTTGCATTGTAAAAGGCATTCCAGTCGTATAGTGCAGAGTTGGCTGTCAGTGCGGCCTCGGCTTCGGTCAGAGCATCATCGAAGCGTCCCATCATGAGATATGCTCTTGCGAGCATGGCGTGGGCCGCCCCTTTCGACGGGTGTAGTATAGTCATTGCCGTGTCGGGAAGCCCATTTTGCAATGCGTCCTTGATCTCCGTGATAATGAAGTCATATATGGCTCCGACAGTCATCTGCTCGTGATGAGCGTTGGGATCCGATGACAGTATCACCGGGACTCCGAGTGTGGCGGAAGCCGTCGATGCCGAATAAGTGTCGGCATAGTAGTTGACAAGCATCAGGTAGTTGTACGCACGTATTGTTCTGGCATATGCTATGAGCTCACGGCGTTCGTTCTCGTCGCATCCCGATACCTGTGGAACTCCGTCAAGTATGAGATTGCAGCAGGCTATGCCGCTGTAGGTGAAGTCCAGGAACTGTTCGCTTCCGCTGTTTAGAGCGATGCGGTCGGCCGATTCGTCCCACATATAGTTGGCTGTGGTCAGGTTCTTGGTGTTGAGCATCATCTTGTTCCTCTGGGCATCGTTCATGAGATAGAGTGCCTGGAGCACAGGCATGTATGCTATGGGATTGAGCATGGTCTCACCTCTCAGGAGTGCTTCATAGTCAGTGAGTGTCTCAGGGATCTTGTCACCTTTTGGTTTTATGTCGAGATAGTCGTTGCACGAGGTCATGAGCATACCTGCTATCAATGCAAGGGCTATAAGCGTTTTATGGATTGTCATTGCTGTGATTTGTTAGAAATTTACATTTATGCCGAATGTGTAGTTGGGTCGGTTGTAACCTCCAAGCAGATATTTGGCTTCTTTGCTTTTGGCGATCGTCAGCACGTTCTCCATACCTATCATCACCCTTACGTTCGACATATATGCCTTTCTGCATATCGGTCTTGGGATGCTGTATGACAGGGATATGTTGCGAAGTCGCCAGTTGGATGCATCGAGCACATTTATGTCGGCGTATTCATAGAAGTCTCCGTCGTACTGATTGTAGTCAGGATGTTCCCACGGAAGGTAGCGTGGCACATTTGTGGTGTTCTCGTCACCTGGTTTCTGCCATCTGTTGGCCATCCCTGCTGTCCCCCAGTAGACACCTCCGCTCATGTATGGAATGAGACCATTTCTCATTTTGTGTCCGCATGCGTATAGCATCATTGCCGAGAACTCAAAATCGCGGAAGCGTAGGTTTGTCCCTATAGATCCGCTGCAGATGGGCACCAATGATCCGGCACTGTAGACTTCCTCGGGATCGTTCATGTTTTTGCGTTTCACGAGTTCCCCTGACTTGTCGTAGATGCATGGTATGCCGTTCTCGTCAAGTCCGGCCCAGTGGTATGCATATATTGACTGCAGTGGCACTCCTACGCGCGGATAACCGGTGGGGTTGGCTATGAGGTTCTGAAGTGTAGGTGCGGTTATGTTAACATGTTTCACTTCATTCTTGTTGTATCCGAGCACTCCATTGACTGACCAGCTCCAGTCGCGGTCAGCGTATATGGTGCCGCGCAGACTTATTTCAAAGCCCCGGTTGTCCATGCGCCCGTTGTTTATCACACAGTTGGTGATTCCTGTGCCGAATCCTTCCCAGGCTACACCGTTGGTCTGGCACAGCAGATCGGTGCCCTTCTTGAAATAGTATTCGAACGATCCGTTCAGACGGTTGTTGAACGCTGCGAAGTCGATGCCTATGTTGGTGGTAGTTGTCTTTTCCCATCTCAGGTCAGGATTGGGCCGTGACAGGATGCTGCCTTGTGTGCCTCCCACATTATTGTTCGACTGATATTTGACGGTGAGGTATGGGGCTGCTGTCTTGGCTATATTACCGCCGATGCCATAGCTTGCACGCAGTTTGAGCATATTGATCTTGTCAACATTGAAGAATTTCTCTTTGTCGATACGCCACGCCGCTCCCACGCTCCATATAGGCTTGTCCTGATATTTGGAGCTTGTGGCAAACAGGTTGGTGCGGTCCCATCGGAGAGATCCGGTGATGGAGTATCGGTCATCGAATGTGTATGCTATGTTTCCGTAGATCGACACATACCGGTTGGTGAGCTCGTAGACTTTTGCGATATCTGTGTCCGACCATGTGCCGCGTCTCCAGTAGCCACCTACGTTTTTGAGTGCGGCTGCATCTACCATTGTATGTGTCAGCAGGTCTGGGTCGTAGTTATATAGGGTATTGTCGGAATAATTGATCTTGTTCTGTCTCATCTCGAATCCGAAGAGTGCTGTGATGTCGTGAACGCCGGAATGGGTCTTGTGAATGTCTAACTGGCTTCGGAAATTGTAGGCACGTGTTGAGTTGGTGGCCTGTTTGAATATGTTTCCCTGAGGCAGATTCCATACGATGGTCTTGTTGGCATCAAATTTAGGCACAGCATAGCACAGGAACATGTCGCGGGACTCGAACATCTCTTTTTCGCGGAATCTGTTGGTCTTGTATTCTCCAGCCTCGTATTGGAACTGTGTGGTGAGGTTGATCCAGTCGGCAAGTTTTATGTTGAGTTTCGCATATGTGCGGGCCGAGAGGTCTTTCTTCTTTGTCAGTCCCATACCGAGCTCGTCGTAAGGATTGATGCTAAGGTCGTAGTTGTTGTAGTAATCTTTGAGTGTCAGCATCTGTGACTCGGAGTAACGCATTTCATCGCTTATGATGTTTGGGGCGTCGGGTGTTCCGGGGTTCCAGTAGGGTGTGACGGTGAACGGGCCATAGATGCTGGAGGCATAGTCCATGTTGAAGTTCTGAGTCTGGGAATCTCCGTAATTGATGTATGCACCGAGATCGAGGCGCAGCCATTTGGTGATGTCGGTTGAGTTCTGCAGGGATATTCCGAATGTCTCGTTGTGTGTGTATTTGTCCGATTCCTGATTTCGACGGTATGAGAAGGATCCGTTGAAATTGTTTGTCGCGGATCCGGCAGCAACGCGCAGATTGTATTGCTGGTAGAACGGATCTTTTTTTGCATATTTGTCTACTGCGTCCTGATAAGCGTTGCCGGCTTCGGCATACCCTTTGAGTGTGCTGTCTACTTCGCTTTGTGACATTTGGCCGGCTATTCCTTTGAGTATCGCTGTCATGCCGGGTGTGGTGTACTCCTTGTCCTTAAGATATTTTTCAGCATAGGCTGCGGCTCCGTCGCCCGACAGTCCGGGAATAAGAGACGCGTATTCCTTCTCCAGTTCCACCATGGTCTTTGAATCAAGCAGATGGCCTGTATATGTGCGGTAAGGCTGCCAGGTGAGATTGGCTGAAAATGACACATTGACTTTGTCTCTGGCGGCTTTTTTTGTTGTGATTACTATCACTCCGTTGGCTGCGCGGGCTCCGTAGATCGAAGCTGCGGCGGCATCTTTGAGCACGGTTATGCTCTCGATGTCCTCGATGTTGAGATCGGGCACACTCTCCTCCCATTTGCCGTAGCCGTTGTTTCTTGTGTTTTCGACAGGGAATCCGTCTATCACGTATAGCGGAGTGGTAACTGCACTCAGGGTACTCGCGCCTCGGATTATTCCATCGCTGTATCCGGCAACATGGCCCTCAAGTATGTTGTCGATCGATGCTATGCGTTGTGTCTTGAGCGTTTCGGTGTCGATTTTGGCGAATGCGCCTGTGGCACGTTCTTTGGATATAGTCTGATAACCGGTCACGACAACTTCGCTCATCATTTCCACTGCGGGTTTGAGCACTATTCTAAGTTTTTTCTTAGTGTCTGATTCTGTCAGGGCCTGTTCATAAGGGTGCATGCCTACATAACTCACTGTCAGCACAGGCCGCACGGTGTTGGCCTTAAGTGAGAAATTGCCGTCAGCGTCAGCCACGGTTCCGTTGTCAGTGCCTTCTACGGTGACTATCGCTCCTGCCAGTGGTTCACCTTCCTCGTCGGTCACATTGCCGGATATGTTGAGGGTTTTGCCGCTTTTCTCTTTTGGATTGTATATCTCAACGTAGCGGCCTCTTACATTATAGCGCAGCGGTGTGGATTTCAACAGCTCACTTACGGCTGTGTTGATTGTTGCCTTGTCGAGTTTGGCTGTAACACGGTAAGGGGCGACGTCATCGCTCAGGTACTGCAGACGGTAATAGCAGGAACGGCGTTCCACCTCACTGAGCGCTTTGGCGAGTTTCTCTTTTTCGCAACTGTAAGTTATCGGTTGCCCGTCATTTGTTTGTGCCGATGTAAGGCACGGACTTGACGCAAACAGGCATAGGAGCAATCCCGCAAGCTTAAGCTTCAGGGGGATGCATGAGCCTTTGATTGATTTGAGTGACATATGTGATTTAATGATAATGATTGTGTATGCTTTATATTGAGACAACCATATCATTAAATCAGTACCCCTAAGGATGCGAAAAATGTGATTTAAAATTTGAATAACCTGTCAGACAGGATGAAAAGTGTTTGTCTGTTGCGCGTCAGTTGACGGTTATGTCGTTGCCGTTGATCTTTATTCTGGCCACGCGAAGATTGTTGAGGCTCTCGATGGCGGCTTCTGCCGGTTCGGTTCGCATTGCCGAGAAATGCACTTTTTTGGACATTGCATCGCGGTTGTGGAACACTACTCCGAGATTGTACCATCTGCCAAGCTCCATGAGCACGTCGACCAATGGCACTTCGTCGAAGTAGAAGAACCCTTCGACCCATTGCGTCACCGCATAGGTGTCGACTTTCTCGATGCTCACTTTGCCCTCGCTGTCGCACACGGCGGCTTCTCCCGGCGAGAGTATGGCCGGTTGTCCTTCGCCGGATGGTGGCAATACCTCAACTTTGCCTCTCACAAGTGCCACCTGTGTATTGTCGGGGGTGTAATTGTTGAAATTGAACTCCGTGCCGAGCACTCGAACTTCGAGTTGCTGGGATCTTACTATGAAAGGGGAGGATTCGTCGCGGGTGATCTTGAAAAACGCCTCGCCGTTCACCGCCACGATGCGCGACCCCTTGCGGAACGATTCGGGAAATTCTATATAGCTGTCGGCGTTGAGCCACACTTCCGAGCTGTCAGGCAGGATTATCTTTACGCCCATGCCGCGCGGTGTGGAGATCTTTTTGTATCGGTTTTTCCCCCCGCTGCTGATGTCGGTGTTGACGGCGGCTGTGATTGCTTTGTGGAAGGATATCGGCTCTCCGGCTATCAGTTCGTCGGTCTTCCCGTCCTCTTCGAGCGATATGCGCTGCGGTGACGGGCTGTGCTGCAATGCCACATAGTCACCCGTCGGGAGGTCCTTTCCATCGGGATTGCCCATGGTAAGCCCTCCTGTGGCAAAAATCACAGCAAGCATGGCCGCTGCGCCGCATAGGGTGGCTATGCCCATGTGTATGAGGCTGAAACTGCGCTTACGGCTCTTCTTGCCGATCACCTCGCGCCGGAAGTCTCTCCAGGCCTCATCGGTGTCGGCCGGCGCGTCGGCGCGTCGGCGTGACATCCTGAGCATGCCGCGCATCAGCTTTTCATCTGCCGAAAGCCTCTCGTCATGCTGCAAGCTGTCGTCGTCCCTGTCCGTGTTGTTTTGACTGCCCTCTTTCATAATAATGTTTCATTGTAGTTGACAATCGGCAGGCTCATTCGGTACCTCCGTGATTAAAAAACTTTTCTCTGAATATAGCAAGAGCCTTGCTGATGTGCTTGTGCACCATTCCTGGTGTTGTTCCTGTCAGTTCGGCCGCCTCTTTATATTTTTTTCCGTCAAGATAGCACAGCTCGACAATCCTGCGTGTCTTAGGGGGTAGTGTCTGCATGATCCGTTCAAGGCGTTTCAGGTTCTCTTCGTGCGAGTCTATGTCCTCGTCGATCATACTGATCTTTTCCTCAAGGTATTCGTAAAGGATCTCCCGCTCGCGTATTCTTTTCTTGAGGTGATTGATACATCTGTTGCGCAGGGCTCCGAACATGTAGGCTGTCTCGTTCTCAGGGTGCCATGTGGAGCGTTGGTCCCACAGGTCGCTCATCAGAGATCCCACGATATCCTTGGCCTGGTCCTCATCCTCCACCCAGTCGAGAGCATAATGATACAGCCGCGGGTAGTTGTCGCGGAACAGTAGTTCAAACCTTTTTTCGGCACAAGCCGAAATCCCGGTGCATGGATTTAGGGAAAAGTGTTAAATTTGCGTCATGAAAACCAGTGATGCATTTT